>Ga0102832_1000645_pt1 | contig 44450 bp, 35 predicted proteins | sample EBPBio282013_DNA_FD_88942 | JGI IMG/M metagenome (GOLD analysis project Ga0102832, IMG submission 88942) | Wastewater treatment Type I Accumulibacter community from EBPR Bioreactor in Madison, WI, USA - Reactor 2_5/28/2013_ DNA (Illumina Assembly) | ecosystem: Engineered > Bioreactor > EBPR >... | reverse complement strand
GCCGCCATGTCGGCGGTCGTCGCCGGCTCGCGGTCGACGCCGCGCCGGCCCATGACGTAGACGCGCAGCGGCGCGTGCGGCACCTGCGCGGCGAAGTCGATGTCGCAGCGCCGTTGCGCCAGCGCGTCGAGGTACTCCGGGAAACTCTCCCAGTTCCACGGCACGCCCTCGCGCATGACGATCTCGGGAATGTCCTCGACGCCTTCCATCACGCGCAGCAGCGTGTCGCGATCCTCGGGCCGGCACGGCGCGAAGCCGACGCCGCAATTGCCCATCAGAACGGTGGTGACGCCATGTCCCGACGACGGCACGAAGCGCTCGTCCCAGGTCGCCTGGCCGTCATAGTGGGTGTGGATGTCGACGAAGCCGGGCGTGACCGCGAGCCCCTTGGCGTCGATCTCTTCCTGGCCGCTGCCGGAGACCCGGCCGATCGCCGCGACCTTGCCGTCCTTCAGGGCGACGTCGGCCTCCCGCGGCTCGGCGCCCGTGCCATCGATCACCGTGCCGCCGCGCACCACCAGGTCGAACTCTGCCGCCACGACGCCCTCCCGCCGGAACAGCCGGCGCCCGCGATCCTGCCGCCGCTGCCGGGAGCCGGCAAGGCGACCGGGCCGACTAGCGGCTCGACCGAAGGGCGGCCAACCGGTCGATCTCGCGCCAGAAGCCGGCGATGGTCTCGTCGACGATCTGCTTCACCGGCTTGATCTCGTGGATCAGGCCGGCGCTCTCGCCGGCCGCGCCGGAGGTGTTCTCGACGTCGCCCCGGACGTACAGCCGGTCGAGCACGGCGTCGCGCGGCAGGCGCTCGCGCGAGCCGTCGGCGACGGCGATGGCATAGGGCGTCTTGAGACCGCGCGAGCGGGCGCGCGGCGGGTTGTCCATCAGGGTCGTGCCGGTGATCGGCGCGTCGACGATTGCCTGCTTGTAGTTGGCATGCACCGGGCTCTCGACCGAGGCGACGAAGCGCGTGCCCATGGTGACGCCCTCGGCGCCCAGCGCGAAGGCCGCCGCCATGCCGCGGCCATCGACGATGCCGCCGGCCGCCACGATCGGCACGTCGACCTTCTCCCGCACCGCCTGCAGCAGCGCGAAGGTGTGCACTTCCTCGGGATTGCGGATGCCGGCGCTCTCGGCGCCCTCGACGATCAGCCCGTCGACCCCGGCATCGACCGCCTTGATCGCGCCGCGCAGCGTGGCGGTGGCGTGGTAGACGACGACGCCCGCGTCCTTGAGGCGGCGCGTGTAGCGCGTCGGGTCGCCGGCCGAGGTGGTCGCGAAGTGGATCTTCTGGCCGAGCAGCCAGTCGAGGATCGCCTCTTCCTCGCGGGCGTCCATCTGCAGGTAGCGGATCGGCAGGTTGACGCCGAACGGCTGATTGGTGGCGGCGCGGATCGCGGCGAACTCGCGCTGCGTCACGGCGAGGCTGCGGATCGAGTTCTCGAGCAGGCCGGTGGCGCCGGCCGCCGAAACGGCCGAGACCAGCGGCGCCCGCGCGATCCAGGTCATCGGCGACTGGAAGATCGGGTAGCGCGACCTGGTGTGCGCGGTGACGCGATTGCCCTCGAACATGGTTTCCCCCGGCGCCTCTCGTTGCCCCGGTGGTAACACAGGTCCCCGGCGGGCGGTACGCGGTCGCCGTCGTCGGCCATCGCTTACACGTTCCTGACCGTCCCCGGCCGCCCCCTCGACGCCCCGCCCCCGCCGCCCTACCTTCGCGCCGTTGGGAGAGCGGCGTCATGCGCGTACTGGTCGTCGAGGACAACGAGGAGCTGGTCGGCCTGCTGACCCGGGCGCTGGCGCGCTCCGGACTCGAGGTCGATGCCGCGCGCAACGTCGCCGACGCCGACGCCTCGCTGCGCAGCGTGACCTATGCCGCCGTGGTGCTCGATCTCGGCCTGCCCGACGCCGACGGGCTCGCCCTGCTCGACCAGATGAAGCGCCGCCGCGACCAGACCCCGGTCCTGATCCTGTCGGCGCGAGCCGGGCTGGACGACCGCGTCGCGGGCCTCAACAAGGGCGCCAGCGACTACCTGCCCAAGCCGTTCGCCACCGAGGAACTGGTTGCCCGCCTGCAGGCCCTGCTGCGCCGGGCGCCGGGACCGGGCGGCGCGGTGCTCAGCCTCGGCAACCTCTGCCTCAAGGTCGAGGGCCGCCAGGCCGAGGTCGACGGCAAGCTGCTCGCCCTGCCCGCCCGCGAGGTCGACGTGCTGGAGGTGCTGATGAAGCGCAGCGGCCGGGTGGTGTCGCACGACGCCCTGCAGTCCCAGGTCTTCGGCTCGTCGCAGGACGTCGCCTCGAATGCCATCGAGGTCTACATCCACCGCCTGCGCAAGTTCCTCGCCGAGGCCAACGCCACCGTCCGCATCCACACGATCCGCGGCGCCGGCTACCTGATGGACGTCGCGAAGTCCTGAACGCCGCTCAGCGCCGGCGCCACGCCTGCAGGCGGCCGAGCAGGAAGCGGTCGGCGAGCACGTGCACGGCCTTGACGCCGGCCGAGGTCGCCACGATGACCACGCAGAGCGCCGCCGCGGCGGCCGTGGTGCCGGCCTCCTCGATGTTCACCGCCGCGACCGACGCCAGCTTGGTGTCGGGCGCGTACAGGAAGATCACCGACGACACCGTCGTCATGGCGTTGACGAACAGGTAGATCGCGATGTCGACGATGGCCGGCAGGCAGATCGGCGCGGTGACCCGCAGGAACGTCCGCCACACCGGCACCTTGAGCGACGCCGAGACCGATTCGAACTCGGGATCGATCTGCTTCAGCGCCGTCGTCGCGGTGAGATGGCCGACCGTGTAGAAGTGCGCCACCGTGTTGATCACCAGGATCGCCATGGTGGCGTACAGGAAGTTCAGCGGGTTGCCCGGCGCGTTGAAGAAGAAGATGTAGCCGAGGCCGAGCACCAGGCCGGGCACCGCCATCGGCAGGAAGGCCAGCAGCTGCACGACGCCGCGCATGACGTGGAAGGCCCGCGTCTTCTCGTTCAGCCAGGCGCCGACGAACATCAGGGCGGTGCCGAACACCGCCGCCCCGGCCGCCATCTGCAGCGAGTTGTAGTACGAGTCCCAGCCATTGGAATCGAAGTTGGCGAAGGCGTAGTTGTCGAGCGTCAGGCTGAGGTTGTACGGCCAGTACTTGATCAGCGAGCCCCACACCGCCATGCCGAGGATGCCGAGGATGCCGGTCGAGACCAGCAGGCAGAAGCCGGTCAGCAGCGCGTCGCGGCCGAACTGCGGCCGCGGCACCAGCGGCACCGCGCGCGCCGTCAGCAGCGCCACCTGCTTGCGCTGCACCAGGCGGTCGACCACGAAGGCCAGCGCCGCCGGCGCCAGCAGGACCATGCCGACCACCGCGCCCATCGAGAAGTTCTGCTGGCCGATCACCTGCTTGTAGACGTCGGTCGCCAGCACGTTGTAGTTGCCGCCGATCACCTTGGGGATGCCGAAGTCGGTGATCACCAGCGTGAACACGACCAGCGCGGCGCTGATCAGGCCGTACTTGGCGCCCGGCAGCGTCACCGTGAAGAAGGTCCGCAGGCGCGACGCGCCCAGCACCTCGGCCGCCTCGTAGAGCCGCGCGTCGGCGGTCGCCAGCGCCGTCGCGAGGATCAGCGTGGCATGCGGGAAGCAGTAGAAGACCTGGGCGATGACGATGCCGTCGAAGCCGTAGATCGGTCCGCCCAGCACGCCCTTGAAAAAGCCCTGGTTGCCGAACAGGTAGATGAGCGCAATGCCGGGCAGCAGCGACGGCGCGAAGATCGGGATCAGGGAGATCCCCTGGAACAGCCAGCGCCCCGGCAGTACCGCGCGGGTCAGCGCGTAGGCGTAGACGAAGGCCAGCGGCACCACGACGACGGTGCAGAAGGCCGCGACCTTGACCGAATTCAGGGCCGAATCGATCAGCGCCGGCGTCGAGAAATAGGTGATGAAATTGGCCAGCCCGACGAACTTGCCGTCGCGGTCCTCGAAGCCCTTGGACAACAGCGCCCACAGCGGCAGGCCGACCATGACCAGCAGCAGCGCCGCCAGCGCGACCAGCCCGAGGCGCATCGCGAGGTCGTCGCGCGACAGGCCGATGCGGGTGACCTTCAGCCCGGACGGCGATGCGGCGATCGTCCCGGTGCTCACGCCGCGAACACCCGCAGCCGGTCGGGCGGCAGCGCGACGTCGAGCCGGCTGCCCAGCGTCACCCCGAGGTCGCGGATCAGGTTGGACGAGAAGTCGGCGATCAGTTCGACCGACGGCGCCGCCTGGACCCTGAGCGTGGCGCGGCAGAACGAGCCCACGAAGTCGAGGTCGGCGACCTCGATCGGCAGGCGATTGGCGATGTCGGCCGGCAGGTCGCGGACCCGCACGTCCTCCGGCCGGATGCAGACCTGCACGGCGTGGCCGGTCGCCAGGCCGTCCTGCGCCGGGCAGGCGATGGCGAGACCGGCGACGTCGACGCGGTCGGCGGCGGCCAGCTTGCCGGGCAGGAAGTTCATGGCGCCCACGAAGTCGGCGACGAAGGCGGTGGCCGGCGCGCGGTAGATGTCCTGCGGCGTGCCGACCTGCTCGATCGCGCCGTGGTTCATGACCACGATCCGGTCGGCCATGGTCAGCGCCTCTTCCTGGTCGTGCGTCACCATGATCGTGGTCACGCCCAGGCGGCGCTGCAGCGCCTTGATCTCGTGGCGCAGCCTCACCCGCACGCGCGCGTCGAGCGCCGACAGCGGCTCGTCGAGCAGCAGCAGGCCGGGCGACGTGGCGAGCGCGCGGGCCAGCGCCACGCGTTGCTGCTGGCCGCCCGACAGCTGCGCCGGGTACTTCGGCCCGGCATCGGGCAGGCCGACCAGCGCCAGCAGTTCCTCGACGCGCTTGGCGATGTCGCGGCGCGCGGCGCGGCGACTGACCAAGCCGTAGCCGACGTTGTCGGCCACGGTCAGGTTGGGAAACAGGGCATAGGACTGGAACACGATGCCGAAGTCGCGGCGAGCCGGCGGCAGCGCCGACACGTCCTGGCCCTTCTGGTGGATCGTGCCGGAGGTCTGCGGGTCGAGCCCGGCGATGGCGCGCAGCAACGTCGTCTTGCCGCAGCCCGAGGGGCCGAGGAAGCAGACGAACTCGCCCTCGCCGATATCGAGCGAGATGTCGCCCAACGCGGTGAAGGTGCCGTAGCGCTTGTGGAGATTTCGAACGACGAGATAGGACACGTTGATCACCTGGCCCCCAAGGAACGGGGGACCTTCGCGGTCACGAAGGTCCCCCCAACCTCTCGGCGCCTGCAGGGCCGCTTACTTCTTCGGCGCGGACTTGCCGTCGTACCGCTTGGTCCACTCCGCGAGGATGCGCTCGCGGTTCTTCGCCATCCATTCCATGTCGTTCTTGATCATGGCCTTCTCGGCGTTCGCCGGGTAGTTCTTCGGCAGGGCGTCGATGCCCGGCATCGCGACCACCGCGTACGACTTGGCGTATAGCTCGTTGGCCTGCTTGCTCACCGCCCAGTCGGCGAGCTTCTTGGCCGCCTCGAGGTTCTTGGTGCCCTTGACGATCGCCGTCGCCTCGAGCTCCCAGCCGGCGCCTTCCTTCGGCACCACCAGGTCGATCGGCGCGCCCTTGGTCTTCTCCGAGGCGCCGCGCATGTCGAGGCCGATGCCGATCAGCCGCTCGCCCTTGGCGGCCTGCACGCAGGGCGCCGAGCCGGAGTGGATGTACTGGGCGATGTTCTGGTGCAGGGCGTCCATGTACTTCCAGCCCGCTTCCTCGCCCATGATCTGCAGCCAGGCCGCGACGGTGAGGTAGCCGGTGCCCGACGAGGCCGGGTTCGGCATCACGATCGAGTCCTTGTACTCGGGCTTGATCAGGTCGGCCCACGAGGTCGGCACCGGCTTGTTGCCCTTCTGGCCCTCGGCGGTGTTGAAGCAGACCAGCGACAGGTAAGCGTCCTGGCCGACCCACTGCTCCGGCGACTTGCCGCTCTTGAACATCGGCTTGATCTTGTCGGCGCCGACCGGGGTGTACGGCTCCAGCATGCCCATCGTGCCGAACAGCGCGACGCTGGAGGCGGCGAGGCCAGTAATCACGTCGGCGCGCGGGTTGTCCTTCTCGGCGATCAGCTTGGCCGTCACCACGCCCGTGGAGTCGCGGACCCAGGCGATCTCGATGTCCTTGTTGTCGGCCTCGAAGGCCTTCTTGAACGGTTCGAGCTGGTCGTTCTCCAGCGCCGTGTAGACCGTCAGCTTGGTCTTCTGCGCCATCGCCGGCAGGCTGAGCCCGGCCACGGCGAGTGCCGCCAGGCCCGCGGCGGCGGTCCGGCGCATGAAGGTGTTGGTCATCTGTTCCCCTCTCCCATTCGACGTTCGCGGTCCCGTTCGACGGCCCCGCGTCCCTGGCAAAACCTTAGCGGTCCGGCCGGCGTCCGGCCAGCGTCCCGACAGCCCGCCATGCATGGCCTGTGCCGTTTCGGGGTCGTCCCGTCCATGGGGAAAAGCCCCCGTCATCGAAACTTAATGGCCCCCGGCCATCCGGCGGCTGACGCGGTCGTGAGCGCCCCCGCGTGGACCGGCGACGCGCTCCGTGCCACGCTGAGCGTCCGAGGGATGCCGTAGGGGAGCGCGGCGGTGCCGACGATCGACAACTCGTATTTCCTCCAGATGACCAGCTACGGCATGTGGCCGGAGGCTGACCTGACGACGACGACGGTCCAGGCCGCCTACCACCTGCCAACGCCGGTCCCGCCGGTGCCCCTGACGCCCGAGACGGTCAACGTGGCCTTGTTCCTGGGGCGGGCCAACGACCCGACGTCGCTGCTGGAGAGCGACTGGGCGACACGCCAGTCGACGCTGGCGTCGCTCGAGGCCAGCGGCACCCTGTGGAGCACCTACGGCGCCTCGGCCACGGACTTCGCGGCCGCCATCGCCCAACTCCAGGGCATGGGCCTGACCGTGATCGACCCCAGTTCGCCCGGCGGCTACATAACCTCCGCCGAATCGCGGACCATCTGGGTCACGCTCACCCCGACCGACTTCCAGACCCTGTTCGGAGCCACCCCGCTCCAGAACGGCCTGTTGGAGGACGGCGGCCTGTATTACTGGGACGGTCCACTGTCGTTGCCGACCGGCCTGCACGAGAAGGTCAAGGGCCTGTGGTTCGATGTTGCCAATCGCTATCCCGGCCCGGCCGTGCAGAACCTGTCGACCGCCCAGGCGTACACGCCCGCGGCCGGACCGCAGAGCATCGGCAACACGGCGCCCACCGCACAAGCCCCCTATCCCGGCGCCATCGCGCAGTCGTTCTACAATTTCCCCCTGACCGATCCGACCATCAGCACGGCGACCGTCGCGCTGATCGAACCCGGTAGCGGCGCCTGGTTGCCGGGCGGACCTTCCGGGCCTTCTTTCGCGAGCCTGCTCAAAGACTACCAGGCCAAGGCCGGCGTGCCGCAGACGGGTGCCTACTATGCCGTCGAACTCAACGGCACGACCGGCAGCCTCCCCTACGACCCCACCGAGCGCTCGCTCGACGTGGGTGTCGTCGCCTCGGCCGCGCCCGGCAGCACCATCGGTCTCTATGCGGGTTCGGGCGTCAACAACAACGCCCATTCCAGCGTCATCACGGCCTACCAGGCGGCGATCTGGGACAGGACCAACAACCCGCCGGTGTTGTCCGCCTCCTACTCGACGAGCGCCCAGTCCATGCCTGGATCGGTGTTCGCCAACGCCGTATCGGAGATCTTCGTCGATGCCGCGTTGCGCAACATCACCGTGCTCAAGGCCGACAACGACTTCGGCTCGAGCTGGGGATTCGCGAACGGACTTGCCAACCAGAACGCGAGCGCGAGTTCGCCCTATGCCGTGATCGTCGGCGGCACGTCGCTCAACAGCTACGAGTGGGCCGCTCTCGACGAAACGGTGTCGCCCTTGCTCGACCAGGCGACCGCCAACAGCATGGACACGTTGTGGACCCTGGTTGCCGGAGGCCTGACGGTGCTGCCCGCCGACGTGTCCCAGCCAAAGTTCACGACCTTTCTCGAGGCGGCCTGGAACGCCTTCACGCTTTCCGGGAACTCGTGGTACGCGTTGAACGCCGACCGGAATCCAACCCTCCCTCAGTCCCTGGGCGCCGGCGATGGTGGCGTGGACACGACCCAGGCGATCCCCAGCTACCAGTCCGACTACGGGTATACGCCGATCAGCGCCAATCCGGGCCATGCGACCGGACGCGGTGCGCCCGATGTCGCCGCCACCGCCGGCGGCAACATGTGGTACTACACGCCCAACGAATACATGGACCAGTACGGGCCGATCGAGGGAACCAGCGCGGCCGCCCCGCTGTGGGCCTCGCTGATTGCGCAGATCGACACGATCTTCAAGGACCAGGGCCTGCCCAACCTGGGCTACATGAACGACCTGCTCTACACCGCCTCGGCGATCGCGCCGGCATCGTTCAACGACATTCGATACGGTAACAACAAGACATCGTTCTACTTCGACGCCACCAGCAGCCTGGTCAACGCGCAGAACCAGCATGTCGTGCTGACCAACTACGGCTACGAGACCACCGAGGGCTACGATCTCGTCACCGGGCTCGGCACCCCCAACGGCACGCTGCTGGCCCGCGCCTTGAGCGCCATCGCCACCGCGCAGACGGACTTCGCCAGCCAGCCGGACATCGTCGACGCGAGCGGCGGCGGCTGGCACAGCGGCGCCGACCAGACGGTGCTGGTGCAGACGACGATTCGTGACGAAGGCCTCGCCAGGCTGACCGACGGCCTCTACTCGCTCACCTTCAGCGCCAACGCGGCCGACAGCTACGCCTGGACCGCCCGCTTCGCCCAGCAGTCGCTCCAGAGCGACTTCGACCCCGCGCTGGTGCGCCTGTTCGACAAGCAATCCCATAGCGGGGTCGACCAGGCATCGCTGTACGCCGGCCAGAGCCTCTCACTGAGCGTCGACGGCAACGTGGCGAGCGCCTACCGCGCGGTGCTCACCAGTCCCTTCGGCTTCGCCGACTTCGCCCTCGGCAACAACAACGGCGGGCTTCGCCTCGCCCGCCCGGTGGCCGTGGCGGAGACGGCGAACGGCGCCGACGACCAGGTCGCCATCGTGCGCGTGCGCCAGAACGGCGAGGACAGCCTGTCGGTCACCTTCTACCGCGTCGACGACCTGTCGGGACGGATCGCCGGGCTCGACCCGGGCGACGAGGGTTACGCCGCCGCCGCGCAGGCCAGGGCCTACCAGCTGACCAGCGGCGGGACGTCCCTCAACGGTCCGGGCTACGGCAACTTCGGGCAGGCCGGTCTGCTCCACGTCAACGCCGGCGACCTCGTCGCCATGCGCCTGACCAATAATTCGAGCGGCCAGGTCTACTGGGCCTTCTCCCAGGCCAACGAGAAGGTCGATGGCCACGCGATCGGCCACCTCTGGAACTACGGCCTCAACACCTGGGGCTGGGAAGACACCTACGGCGGCGGCGACCGCGACTACAACGACCTCGTCGTCGGCATCGACTTCACCTCGGCCGCCGGCCACGGCTGGCTGGTCTAGGAGTGCCGCGCCCTCACGAGAACCGCATCGCGCGGTCCTTCACCGAGCCGTAGCGCAGGTTGAGGAGATCGAGCGCGTAGTTCTGGTCGAGCCGCCACGGCCGCCGGTCGCCCTGCTTCGGGAACAGGTGCATCGAACGCTGGATGTAGCCCGACGAGAAGTCGATCCAGGGCAGCCGCGGCATCGCCGGGTCGTCGAGCCGGGCCACGCACTGGCGCAGGCCGTGGCGCTGCATGTGGTTCAGGAGCCGGCAGACGTAGTCGCAGACCAGGTCGGCCTTCAGCGTCCACGAGGCGTTGGTGTAGCCCGAGACGGTGGCGAGGTTGGGCACGTCGCTCAGCATCATGCCCTTGTAGGTGACCGTCGCGGCCGGATCGACGCGCCGGCCGTCGACCGCGAGCGCCATGCCGCCCAGCAGCTTCAGTTCGAGGCCGGTCGCGCTCACCACGATATCGGCCTCGAGCGTCCGGCCGGACTTCAGGCCGATGCCGGTCGCGGTGAAGCGCTCGATCTCGTCGGTCACCACCGAGACGCTGCCGTCGCGGATCGCCTTGAACAGGTCGCCGTCGGGCACCAAGCAGAGCCGCTGGTCCCACGGCGCGTAGCGCGGCGCGAAGTCCCGCTCGACATCGTAGCTGGCCCCCAGCTCGTGCTTCACGCCGTCCAGGATCATGGCGCGCGCCTTGTCGGGCCGCCGCTTGCACAGCTGGTAGAACACCATGCCCAGCAGCACGTTCTTCCAGCGCGACAGGCCGTAGGCCAGCCGGGCCGGCAGCCAGCGCCGCAGGGCGTTGGCGACCTTGTCCTCGGCCGGCCGCGACACGACGTAGGTCGGCGAGCGCTGCAGCATGGTGACGTGGGCCGCGGTCGCCGCCATCGCGGGGACGAGGGTCACCGCCGTCGCCCCGCTGCCGATCACCACCACCTTCTTGCCGGCATGGTCGAGGTCGTCCGGCCAGTGCTGCGGATGCACGACCCGGCCGCGGTAGTCGGCGATGCCCGCGAAGGCCGGGCTGTGTCCGTGCGCGTAGTCGTAGTAGCCGCTGCACACCAGCAGGAAGCTGCAGGTCAGCGACCGCCGCACACCGTCGGGACCGACCGCGACCTCGACGGTCCAGCAGGCCCGTTCGCTCGACCACGATGCTGCCAGCACGCGGTGCTCGAAGCGGATATGGCGGTCGATGCCGGCCTCGCGCGCGACGCCGCGGATGTAGGCCAGGATCGACGGACCGTCGGCGATCGCCTTGGCGTCCCGCCACGGCTGGAAGGCGTAGCCCAGCGTGTACATGTCGGAGTCCGACCGGATGCCGGGATAGCGGAACAGGTCCCAGGTGCCGCCGCTCGCCGTCCGCGCCTCGAGGATCGCGTAGGTCCGCCCCGGGCAGCGGTGTTGCAGATGCCATGCCGCGCCGATGCCCGACAGGCCGGCGCCGACGATCAGCACGTCGAGGTGCCCCGCCTCCGTCGTCATGGCCGCCATTTCCTCCCCGCCGGCGGGCCTTCACCGGCCGACCGGAACCGGGTAAAAACCTCACCCATGATGTTGGAACGATCGGTGTTCCGGGCGGGCCGACTGGCCGCGTTGGCCACCCTGCCGCTCCTGGCGCTCGCCGGGCCGGCCGCCGCGCAGTATTGCGACAACCTCGAGGGCAAGGACGTGCGGATGTCCGGCAGGATCGACCGCGCCGTCGATGCGGCCGGGGTCGTCTTCTTCCGCGACCGCCAGACCTCGTGCCTGTTCGGCATCGTGCTGCGCGCCCAGGACAAGGGCTGCAAGGTCGGCGCGGACATCGAGGTGATCGGCAAGCTGGTGAAGAACCGGTTCATGCCCGACACCTACGACGTCGATCGCGGAACCCGCCCCGGCGACGAGTCGCTGATCTGCCGCTGAGCGTCCTCATGCCTTCATGAAGGCATTGAGGTCCGGCGTGGCGATCGTGCTGTCGAGGTAGGTGAAGGTTCCCTTGTCCTTGACCTCCTGAGCGGCGTTCAGAAGTCCCGTCATGGCGGCGCGGTAGAGCGACGTGGCGAGGCTGATGCGCTTGACGCCGGCCGCCTCGAGCTCGGCCTTGCTGAACGACCGGCCCTTGATCCCGACCATGAAGTTGAACGGCTTGCCGATCGCGCCGCACACCGTCCTGACGGCGGCGAGGTCGGGCAGTCCGGGCGCGAACAGGACGTCGGCGCCGGCCTTCTCGAAGGCCTGCAGGCGGCGGATCACGTCGTCGAGATCGGCGCGACCGCGCAGGAAGCCCTCGGCGCGCGCCGTCAGGGTGAACGGGAACGGCAGCGCCCGCGCCGCCTCGGCGGCCGCCGCGATCCGCTCGGTGGCGAGCCCGATGTCGAACAGCGGCCTGTCCTTGTCCCCGGTCGCATCCTCGATCGAGCCGCCGACCAGCCCGGCGGCGGCGCCCTGCCGGATCGTCTCGGCCGCCGCTTCCGGGTCGTCGCCGAAGCCCTTCTCGAGGTCGCCGGCCACCGGCAGGTCGGTCGCCTCGGCGATCAGGCGCGCGTTGGCCAGCGCCTCGTCGCGGCTGACCTTGCCGTCGCGACGGCCGAGCACGCCCGCCTTGGCGCCGCTCGACGTCGCCAGGGCCTCGAAGCCCAGGCCGGCCAGCAGGCGCGCCGAGCCGGCATCCCAGGGGTTGGCGATCACGAACGCGCCCGGAGCCTCGTGCAGGGCGCGGAACTTCCGGGCCTTGTCGGCCTGGCTGACGGTCATGGCGAATTCCTCCGTGGGGGCGGCATGCTGCCTCCTATTGACACCCCCGGCAACGAGGATTGGCACTCGCCGCCAGCATGCTCTAAACCATGAAATGAAAAGGGGATTCGGCTGTCGATGATGGGTCCTGCCAAGCGCGTCTGGAACCTGCTGCGGCGCAATGGGCCGATCGAAGCGTCCCGCAAGATCATGCGTTACCTCGAGTGGCAGGTCGTGGCGCAGGTCCAGCGCTGGCGCATCCTGCGCATGCCCGACAACGAGGCGCGCTTCACCCACATCTACAAGGTCAACTTCTGGGCCGCCAAGGAGAGCCGCAGCGGGCCCGGGTCGAGCCTCAACGACACGACGGAACTGCGGCGACGCCTGCCCGAGCTGTTCCGCCAGTTCTCGATCGGCACGGTGTTCGACGCCCCGTGCGGCGACTTCAACTGGATGCAGGCGGTCGTGGCCGCCGAGCCGATCCGCTACATCGGCGGCGACATCGTGCGGCCGATGATCGAGGAGAACCAGCGGCGCCACGGCAGCGACCGCGTGACCTTCCGGCACCACGACATCACGCGCGACCCGCTGCCCCAGGCCGACCTCTGGATCTGCCGCGACTGCCTCTACCACCTGTCGATCGAGGACATCCGCCGGGCCCTGCAGCGCTTCGTCGAGTCGAACGTGCCCTACCTGCTGGCCTCGACCCACCGGGTCGTCAACGGGCCGGCCAACATCGAGATCGCCAGCGGCGACTTCCGCTTCACCGACCTGTTCGCCGCGCCGTTCCTGCTGCCGCGCGACACGCTGTTCCGGATCGAGGACAACGCCTACTCGGACATGCGGCTGTGGTCGCGCGAGCAGGTCGCGGCCAGCCCGTTCGTGCAGGCGAAGACGTCGCCGCCGGTCGCATGAGCGCGCTCGGGCTGCGCCTCGGACTGGCGTTCGCGGTGGCGGTCGTCGCGGCTGGCGTGGCCGCCCGGGTGCAGCTGGGCGACATCGCCGGCGTCGTCGAGATCGAGCGCCGCATGCTGGCCGGCGAGGACATCGCGGCCAACGGCGTGATCCTCACCAACCTCTACAACCGTATCCTGTTTCCGTTCGTGTTCGTGCAGGCGATGCGCCTGCTGCCGGCGTTCGATCCCGGCCACCTGTTCGTGGCGCTGCGCTTCGCGAGCTTCCTGCTGTGCTTTGCGCTGATGTTCTCCAGCATCGACCGGCGCGCCGCCCGCGCCGGCGTCGACCCGGTGGCGACCTGCCTCGCGGTCGGGCTGGCCTTCACCGCCTCGCTGGTCCGCCATCCCGAGCCGCACACCTCGGACATCTTCGACCTGGCGCTGATGTTCTACGTCTTCCTGAACATCGTCGAGGGCCGCACCGGGATCGCCTTCGCGCTGGCCTGCCTGACCGCGGTGAACCGCGAGTCGGGGGCCTTTGCCGGCATCGCCTACTTCCTGCTGCGGGCCGGCACCGAGCGCCCCGGCAGGCTGGTCGCCAACAGCCTGCTGCTCGTCCTCGTGCCCTACGCGCTGGCGATCGGCGTGCGCCGCCTCGTCTACCAGGGCACCCTGCCCGCCACCGACCTCGGCCAGTTCTTCACCGGGCTGCCGCTCAACCTCGCCACCCTGTGGACCGACCTCGTGCGGTTCAACCCGGGCAACGACTTCTACCTGCTGGTCGCCATGACCGTGCTGGCGGTGGTGCCGTTCGCGCGGCGTCCCGCGCCCGCCGACTACCGCCTGCGCATCGCCCTCGCCGTGACGGCGATCGCCGTGGTCAGCCTGCTGTTCGGGCTGGTCCGCGAGATCCGGATCTTCCTGCCCTGCGTCGCCCTGCTGGCCGCCGGCGCGGTGGCCGACCTCGCGCCGCCACGCCGCGAGCGTGGCCTCAGCTCGGCTTGATGTTGCCCTTCACGATGACCTCGCCCCAGCGCTTCTTCTCGGCCGCCATGCGGGCCTGGGCCTGCTCGAGCGTGCTGCCGGCCGGGACGATGCCGAGCTTCAGCATGCGCTCGCGGAAGCCGGCGTCCTTCACCACCTGGTTGCCGTCCTCGTTCAGCTTCTTCGCGATGTCGGCCGACACCGCCTTGGGCGCGAACAGCGTGTAGTTGGTCGCCGATTCGAAGCCCGGCACCCCGGCCTCGGCCATCGTCGGCACATCGGGCAGCAGCGGCGAGCGGTCCTTGCTGGTGACTGCGAGGCAGCGGACCTTGCCCGAGGCGATGTGCGGCAGGTGGGCCAGCACGTTGTCGATCGAGACCTGGACGCGGCCCTCGTAGAGGTCGGCCTGGAAGAACGAGGTTCCCTTGTAGGGAACGTGGGTCATCTCGGCGCCGGTCATCTGCTTCAGCATCTCGTAGTTGAGATGGATCAGCCCGCCGAAGCCCGACGAGGCATAGGACAGCTTGCCCGGGTTGGCCTTGGCGTAGGCAATCAGCTCCTGGACGTTCTTGACCGGCAGGCTGGGCGTCACCAGCACGCCGATCGTGCCGTTCGAGATCTCGACCACGGGAAGGAAGTCCTTCGTCATGTCGAAGGTCAGATTCTCGTGGAAGTACGGCGCGATCGAGTAGTCGACCAGGCTGCCGACCATCAGCGTGTAGCCGTCGGCCGGGCTGCGCGCGAGCTGCGAGGCGCCGATGGTGGCGCCGGCGCCCGGCTGGTTGTCGACCACGATGGTCTGCCCGAGCCGCTGCGACAGGCCTTCCGAGAAGGCGCGGGTCACGGTGTCGACGCCGCCGCCCGGCGGGTACGGCGCGATCATGCGGATCTGCTTGGCCGGCCAGGCCTGGGCGCGGGCGACGCCGGACAGGACGGCGGGCGCCGACAGGGCGACGGCGGTCGAGCCCAGCAGGCGGCGGCGGGTCAGCGATGACATCGGTCTTCTCCCTTGAAGCGTCCCTACTCTAGCGCGCGGGACGGGTCCCTCGCCACGCCCGGGAGGACAGGCTTTTCCCTAGCCCGGCCAGGGCAGCGACCAGGTCTTCACGTTGGTGAAGCTCTTCATCGCCTCCAGCACGCCTTCCTTGTAGCCCAGCCCCGAGTCCTTGATGCCGCCGAACGGCGACATCTCGATGCGGTAGCCGGGCACTTCCCAGACGTTGACCGTGCCGACCTGCAGCTCGTCGACGAAGCGGGTGATGTAGTCGAGCCGGTCGGTGCAGACGCCCGACGACAGGCCGTAGGCGGTGCCGTTGGACACCCGGATGGCGTCGTCGATGTCCTTGACCCGGATGATCGGGATCGCCGGGCCGAAGGTCTCCTCGCGCACCAGCTCGCAGGCCGGGTCGACATGGTCGACCACGGTGGGCGGGAACAGCGCGCCGCGCCGGTCGTTGCCGTGCAGCAGCTTGGCGCCGTGCTTCGCCACCGCCTCGCTGACGCGGTTCTGGAACAGCGTCGCGGCGCGCTCGTGGATCACCGTGCCGACGTCGGTTTCCGGATCGAGCGGATCGCCCGCCTTCAGCTTCCGCGCCTTGGCCAGCACGCGCTCGGCGAAGGCGTCGGCGACCTTGTCGACGACCAGGATGCGCTTCACCGCGGTGCAGCGCTGGCCCGAGTTCTTGGTCGCGCCGGCCACCGCCAGCTCGGCCGCCTTGTCGAGGTCGGCGTCCTCCATGACGATCAGCGGGTCATTGCCGCCCAGCTCCAGCACGATGCGCTTGTAACCGGCGGTCGCCGCGATGTGCTTGCCGACCCGCACCGATCCCGTGAAGGTCACGAGGTCGGCGTGCGGATCGGTGATCATCGCGTCGCCGATGTCGTTCGGGTTGCCGGTGATCACCGACAGCATCTCGGGCGGCAGCCCGGCCTCGTACAGCGTATCGGCGAGGAACAGCGCGGTGAGCGGCGTCAGCTCGGTCGGCTTCAGCACCACGCAGTTGTTGGTGGCGAAGGCCGGCGCCAGCTTGTGCGCGACCATGTTCAGCGGGTGGTTGAACGGCGTGATCGCCGAGATGGCGTTCAACGGCTGGCGCAGCGTGAAGATCTTGCGCGACTTGCCGTGCGGGGTGAGGTCGCACGAGAAGGTCTGGCCGTCGTCGAGCAGGCAGAGCTGGCCGGCGAAGGTGAAGACGTCATAGGCGCGGCCGACCTCGTACAGCGAGTCCTTGAGGCAGAGACCCGACTCCAGCGTGATCAGGCGCGACAGTTCTTCCTTGCGGGCGACCAGCAGGTCGGCCGTCTTGAGCAGGATCTGCTGGCGCTGGTAACGCGTCAGCTTCGGCTTGTAGGCATGGGCGATGCGGAACGCCTCGGCGACCAGTTCCGGGGTGGCGCGCGGCACCGTGCCGACCAGCCGGTTGTCCCACGGGAAGCGGACCTCGAGGCGGGCCTTGGTCTCGACCTTCTTGCCGGCGATCCGCAGCATCTCGTGCCGCACCTCGTCGCCGCGGAGCATGGTGTCCATCGTCAGTCCTCTCAGGCGACCAGGTTCAGCGCGAGGTCGAAGGCGTCGAAGTTGCGCCAGCGGCGCGACGCATCGGCCGCCACCAGCTTGTGGTTGCAGAGCAGCGGCACCTTCTGCTCGGAGATGCCGCCGTGGCTGCGCAGCGGCTCGGTCAGGCCCGACAGGTCGTGGCGCGCCGCCGAGGTGCCCAGCACCTTGTGCTTGGTCGAGACGACCACGAGGTCGCCCAGCCGGTCGGCCGGCAATTCGAAGCGCGCCGCCGCCTCGTCGCGGCCAAGCGCCGCCTCGATGCCCGGCATCGCCTTCAGCCGCGCCGCCATCTCGGGCGCCGAGGCGCCGGCCGGCAGGTACACGACGGCGTAGGAGCCCAGCGCGCCGTGATGCACGACGTAGGGATCGGTGATCGGCAGAATGACCCGCGCCGCATCCGTGCCCAGCCACTGGTCGAACACGTCCTGCAGGTAGATCACGTCGGGCTGGCCGTCGGCGCCGAACTTGGCGTTCATGCCGTGGTCGGCGGTCAGCGCGATCGTGCAGCCCATCGCGTCGAGCGTCGCGAGGTAGCCGTCCATCATGGCGTAGAAGTCGTTGGCCACCGGCGTGCCCGGCGCGTGCTTGTGCTGGATGTAGTCGGTGGTCGACAGGTACATGATCTCCGGCCGGTCGCGCTCCATCAGCTTGACGCCGGCGGCGAACACGAACTCCGAGAGACCCGCGCTGTAGACATCCGGCACCGGCAGGCCGACCAGCGCGTTCACGTGGTCGATGCCGTTCTCGGCCAGCGTCGCCTTGTCCGACTTCTCCGACGAGAAGCTGCAGGCCTTGCCCGGCGCCAGCACGAGGTCCTTGCCCAGCAGGCCGCGCAGCTTGTCCTTGGCGGTGATCACCGCGATGCGGCAACCGGCCCGCTGGAACGACGGGAAGATTGTCTCGATCCGCAGGAACTTAGGATCGTTCATCATCACTTCCGAGCCGCTCTCGGGATCGAGGAAGTAGTTGCCGCTGATGCCGTGCGCCGCCGGCGGCCGGCCGCTGACGATCGACAGGTTGTTGGGATTGGTGAAGGACGGCACGACGCAGTCGGCCAGCAGGTTGGTGCCGCCGGTCAGCACCTTGCCGAACCACGGCGCGCGGCCGGCCTCGACCGTGCGCTCGATGTAGCCCGGCTCCGAGCCGTCGACGCAGACCACGACGGTCGGGCGCTTCGGCAGGCGGTAGCGGCGGCCGTTGACGACGATCTCGCCGCCGGTCGTGTTGATGCTGTCGGGTGCCATGGTCCCTCCTACTCCGCCGCCAGGGCGGGGCCGCCGTTGCTGACCCGCATTTCATCGAGCACGGCGCGCACCGCGTCCAGCGCGCCCTGCATGTCCTTCGGGTAGAGCCGGCCGATGCAGCCGATGCGGAACGACTCCGCGACGGTCAGCTTGCCCGGGTAGATCACGTAGCCGCGGTCCTTGAGCGAGTCGTAGAACTTCTGGAACACGAACTTCGGATCGGTCGGCATGTGGAAGGTGACGATGATCGGCGCCTGCAGCGTGTCGTCGAGCAGCGTGCGGAAGCCCATCGCCCGCATGCCGTCGATCAGCACCCTGGCGTTGTCGCGGTAGCGCTTGCCACGGCCGGCGACGCCGCCCTCCGCCGCGTGCTCCTCGATCGCCTTGCCGAGCGACACGATGACGTGGATCGGCGGCGTGAAGCGGTACTGGCCGGTGCGCGCGAACGCCTCGGCCTGGTCGAACAGGTCGAGCACCAGCGTCGTGGCGTTGCCCTTGCACTCGGCCAGAGCCTCGTTGCGGCAGACCACGAAGCCGAGGCCGGGCACGCCCTCGAGGCACTTGTTCGACGAGGCGGCCAGCGCGTCGTAGCGCACCTTGCGGGCGTCGATCTCGATGGCGCCGAACGCGCTCATCGAATCGACCAGCAGCCGGCGGCCGTGGCGGGCGACCAGCGCCGCGGTCTCGGCGATCGGGTTCAGGATGCCGGAGGTGGTCTCGCAGTGGACCGCGAAGACGTGGGTGATCGCCGTGTCGTCGGACAGCAGCTTGTCCAGCTTCGCGAGGTCGGGCGGCGTGTCTTCCGGCGTCTCGAACGACGCGGTCGCACGGCCGGCGATCTGCGCGATCTTCAGGGCACGCTGGCCATAGGCGCCGTTGATGAGGACGAGGAGCTTGCCCGCCTTCGGCACGAAGCTGGTGATCATCGCCTCGACCGCGAAGGTGCCCGAGCCCTGTACCGGCACGGTGACGTGGGTGCCCTTGCCCCCGGCCAGCTCGGCGATGCTCTCCAGCACCATGCGGTTGATGCGCAGGAACTCGGCGTCGCGCGAGCCCCAGTCGTGGACCATCGCCTGCTTGACCGCGGCGGAGGTGGTGAGCGGGCCGGGCGTCAGCAGCAGCGGATCGCCGGTCTCGGAGCGGGCGGGCGTGAAGGTCGGGGTCGGTGACATGGGGCGGATCGTGGCCTCGCCAGTTCTATGCGTCCAGTATATATTCCTTATGTAACCTATCTGTTTCACATATATGACGCCCACCCAGCTCCGCGCCTTCCACCTCGTGGCCGAGTCCGGTTCCTTCTCGGCCGCCGCCCGCGCCTCGGGCCTCAGCCAGCCCAACCTGTCGAGCCAGGTCACGGCGCTGGAACAGGGCTACGGCGTGCGGCTGTTCGACCGGCGCGGCCGCACCGTCGTGCCGACCGAGACCGGCCGCCAGCTGCACGGCATCACCACCCGGCTCTTCGGCCTCCAGGACGAGGCGCGCGCCCTGCTGGCCGGCGAGCAGGCGCTGACCCGCGGGCACCTCAGGATCGCCGCCGACTCGGCGCACCACGTCGTGCCGATCATGGCGGCGCTGCGCGACCGCGCCGAGGGCCTGACCTTCGCGCTGGCGATCGACAACTCCGCCGTGGTGCTCGACCGCCTGCTGCGCCACGAGGCCGACGTCGCGGTGATGGCCAAGAGCGTGTCGGATCCGCGCCTGCACGCGGTACGGCTCCGCACCGACCGGGTCGTGCTGTTCGTCCCGGCCGGGCACGGGCTATCCCGGCGGGACAAGACGCCGCTGGCGGCGCTGGCCGGCCAGTCGCTGGTGCTGCGCGAGCGCGGCTCGATCACCCGCGAGGTGCTGGAGCAGGCGATGGCCGCGGCCGAGGTCCAGCCCGGTGCCATCGTCGAGGTCCAGACACGCGAGGGCGTGCGCGAGGCGGTCGCCGCCGGCTTCGGCATCGGCGCGGTGTTCGCGAGCGAACTGGGCGATGACCGCCGCTTCCGCCGCGTGCTGGTCACCGACGCCGACCTCAATGTCGCCGAATACGCGGTGTGTCTCCAGGAACGGTGGCGCGTGTCGCTGGTCCGCGCGTTCATGGAGCAGGCCGCGCAGCTCGCGGCCGCCTAGGGCGTAACAAAACCGTCAAATTTCTTCCGCGCGCGCCAAGGCGAGCGTAGGGTCGAACGATCATGCATGGCGTCGAGACGATCCTGAACGTGCTGGGCAGCGTCACGCTGCTGCTGTGGGGCGTTCGCATGGTCCGCACCGGCCTGACGCGCGCCTTCGGCGCCGCCCTGCGCCGGGCCATCGCCGCCTGCTCGCGCAACCGCGTCACCGCCTTCATCGGCGGCTTCGCGGTCACCGGCCTGTTGCAGTCGAGCACGGCGACCGCCCTCCTCGTCTCCTCGTTCGCCGGCCGCGGGCTGATCCCGCTGTCGATCGCCTTCGCCATCATGCTGGGCGCCGACATCGGCACGACGGTCGCCGCGCAGGTCCTGTCCTTCGACCTCGGCTGGGTGTCGCCGCTGCTGATCGGCGCCGGCGTCATCACCTTCCTGTCGAGCGAGAGCGACAAGCCGCGCCACCTCGGACGGGTCGGCATCGGGCTGGGCCTGATGCTGCTGTCGCTGAAGCTGCTGGCGGCCGCCACCCTGCCGCTGCGCAGCGCGCCGGCCTTCATGGCCCTGCTGCAGGGCCTGCAGGACGAGTACGTCATCGCCGCGGTGGTCGGCACGCTCGCCACCTGGTTCGTCCATTCCAGCCTGTCGATCGTGCTGCTGATCATGTCGTTCGCCGGCAGCGGGCTGATCGAGCCGAAGCTCGCCCTGGCGCTGGTGATCGGCGCCAACATCGGCGGCGCGCTGGCGCCCTACATGGCGCAGTCCGGCGCCGACGTCGCGGCCCGCCGGGTGCCGCTGGCCAACCTGATGACCCGCGCCATCGTCGGCGTTGCGCTGCTGCCCTTTCTCGGACCGGTGGTTGGCTGGCTGTCGATGATCGACCCGTCGACCACGCGCCTGCCGGTCAACTTCCACACCGCCTTCAACGTCGTCGCCGCGCTGGTCTTCCTGCCGCTGGTCGACGTCGTGGCCTGGGCGTGCCGCCGCCTGCTGCCCGACCGGCCGGTGACCGACGATCCCGGCAAGCCGCGCCACCTCGATCCCAACGTGCTGGACTCGCCCGCCGAGGCGCTGGGCTGCGCGCTGCGCGAGACGCTGAACCTCGGCGACAAGGTGGCCGACATGCTGCGCCAGACGATCGACGCGCTGGAGCGCAACGACCCGAGGATCGTCAAGGCGATCGAGGCCGAGGACGACGCCGTCGACCGGCTGTACGAGGCGATCAAGCTCTATCTCGTCCAGACCTCGCGCAACGAGCTCGGCGAGGAGGACGGCAAGCGTTACGTCGAGATCCTGACCTTCACCACCAACCTCGAGCATATCGGCGACATCATCGACAAGAACCTGATGGAGCTGGCGACCAAGAAGATCCGCAACCGCTACGCATTCTCCGCCGAGGGCATGGCCGAGCTGCGCGACTTCCACGCCCGCGTGCTGGAAAACCTGCGGCTGGCGCTCAACGTCTTCACCACGCGCGACATCGCGCTGGCCCGCCGGCTGGTCGGCGAAAAGGCGTCGCTGCGCGAAGCCGAGGCACGCACCGCCGACAGCCACTTCGCGCGCCTGCGCCAGGGACGGACGGAGTCGATCGAGACCAGCTCGATCCACATGGACGTGATCCGCGACCTGAAGCGCATCAATGGCCACATCGCCTCGGTCGCCTACCCGATCCTCGAGGCGGCCGGCGAACTGGCGGACACGCGGCTGCGGCCCACCGGCGACGCGACCACCGCCGAGGCGTGAGGCGTCACGCCCGCCGCGCCAGGCCCTTCTGTTCCATCCGCCACTTCAGGACGTCGAAGCGGTCCTGGCCGAAGAACGGCTCGCCCTCGAACACCATCAGCGGCACGCCCCAGTGGCCGGCCTTCTTCTGCGCCGCCTCGTTCTCGACGATCGTCGCCTCGTAGCGATCGGCCTCGGCCGCGATGGCGCGGTCCAGCTCGGCGAGGTCGAGCCCGGCGCGCTCGGCGGCGCGCGCGAGGTGATCGCCCTGGTGCCAGTTCTCGGTGCCGCCCCAGATGGTCGCGCTGGCCTCGCGCAGGAACGGCAGGCCGCGGCCGCGCTCGGCCGCCGCCACGCCCAGCCGGGTCAGCCGCGCGATGTAGGGCTGTTCCTTCGGCACCTGCCCGGTGGCGATGTCCATGACGATCGGATCGGGCCGCGGCGGCGCGAACGGCAGGCCCTGCATCTGCGCCAGCCGGTACACGTCGCGCACCAGGTAGGGCAGCCACTGCGGGTTGGCGTTCTTGAAGAAGCCGTCGATGCGCACGGCGATGGGATAGACCGGCCGCACCACGGCCTCGACGTCATAGTCGCGCTCGAACGCCATCAGGCGCGGCACCACGAGGTACGAGTACGGCGAGCGGAACGACCAGAACAGGTCGTAGGTCAGGGTCGCCATGGTCAGCCCTTGATCCGCGTGCCGGCTGGATCGTACGGGCAGCGCAGCGAGACCTTCGCCTTCAGCCGCACGCCCGCGAGGTCGACCTCGAAGCGGCCGGCCTCCAGCCACGCCGCGTCGATCGCCGCGCCGTCGGCCCGCTTGACGTAGCCCAGCCCAACCGAGGCGCCGACCGTGTGGCCGTAGGCGGCCGAGGTGAGGTCGCCGACCGGCGCGCCGTCGCGCAGCAGCGCCTCGCCGCCCCACAGGAGCGGCTCGCGGTCCTCCAGCACCACCGACACCAGCCGGCGGGCCAGCGGCTTGCCCTTGGCCTCGACCAGCGCGTCGCGGCCGATGAAGCCGCCCGGCTTGTCGAGCTTCACCGCCCAGCCGAGCCCCGCCTGCCACGGCGTGTCGTCGGGCGTCAGTTCGCGACCCCAGGCGCGGTAGCCCTTCTCCAGCCGCAGGCTCTCGATAGCGTAGTAGCCGGCGTCGCGCAGGCCGTGGGCCGCGCCCGCCGCCTGCAAGGCCTCGAACACCGTCGCGGCGAACTCGACCGGCACGTAGAGCTCCCAGCCCAGCTCGCCCATGTAGGTGCGGCGCGAGGCCCACACCGTGGCATGGCCGACCCCGACCTCGCGGATCGCGCCGAACGGGAAGGCCTCGTTGGCGAAGTCGGCGCGGCTCACCGCCTGCAGCAGCGCACGGCTGTTCGGTCCCATCACCGACAGCACCGTCCAGGCGCCGGTGACGTCGGACAGCGTGACGTGCGCCGCGCCGTCGAGGTTGCGGCCGATCCAGTCCATGTCGCGTACCGGCTGGGCCGAGCCGGTCACCACCAGGAAGCGGTCGCGCGCCAGGCGGGCGATCGTGACGTCGCTCTCGAAGGTGCCCCGCCTGTTGAGCAGCGCGGTGTAGACCGTGCGGCCGACCGGCACGGCGACGTCGTTGGCGGCGATGCGCTGCAGCTGCGCCTCGGCATCGCGGCCCTGCACCAGGATCTTGCCGAACGAGGTCTCGTCGACCACCGTCACGGCCTCGCGGGTCGCGCGGTGCTCGGCGGCGACCGCGTCGAACCACGCGGCGCGGCCCCAGCCGTAGGTCATCTCCGGCGTCTTGCCGGCGCCGGCGAACCAGTTGGGCCGCTCCCAGCCCATCTTGTTGCCGAACCACGCGCCCTTCGCCTTCAGCCGGTCGTAGAGCGGCGAGCGGCGGAACGGCCGGCCCGATTCCAGCTCGCGCTGCGGCCACGGCATCTTGTAGTGCAGGCCCAGCGTCTCGGCGACGCGGTCGCGCAGCCACGCGTCATTGCCGTGGAAGCCGGCGAAGCGGCGGATGTCGACCGGCCACAGGTCGAGCGTCGGCTCGCCCGCCACGATCCACTCGGCCAGCGCCATGCCGGCGCCGCCCGAGCTCGCGATGCCCATGGAATTGAACCCGGCGCCGACGAAGAAGCCCTTGAGGGTCGGCGCCTCGCCCAGGATGTAGTTGAGGTCCGGCGTGAAGCTTTCCGGCCCGTTCATGAAGGTCTTGATGCCGACCTTGTCCAGCGACGGCACGCGGATCAGCGCGTTGTCCATCAGGATCTGGAACTGGTCCCAGTCGTCCGGCAGCATGCCGAACTCGAAGTCGTCGGGGATGACGTCCTTGTTCCACGGCTTGGCGACCGGCTCGAAGCCGCCCATCAGCAGGCCGCCGACCTCTTCCTTGAAGTAGATGTAGCCGTCCGGATCGCGCATCACCGGCAGGTCGCGCGGCACGTTCTCCATCTTCTCGGTGACGATGTACATGTGCTCGCAGGAATAGAGCGGCACCGTCACGCCGACCGATCGGCCGAGCTGGCGCGCCCACTGGCCGCCGCAGTTGACGACGATCTCGGCCTTGATCGGCCCCTGCGTCGTCTGCACGCCGGTCACCCGGCCATCCTTCGTCTCGACCGCGGTGACCCGCGTCTTCTCGAAGATGCGCACGCCGTTGTTGCGCGCGCCCTTGGCGAGCGCCTGCGTGATGTCCGCCGGGTTGGCCTTGCCGTCGCCCGGCAGCCACACCGCGCCCACCAGGTCGTCGGTGCGCATCACCGGGTACTTGTCGCCCGCTTCCTTCGGTGTCAGCGGCTCGCAGGCGACGCCCTGCGCCTGCGCCATCGCCGCCGAGCGGCGCAGCAGCGTCATGCGCTCCTCGGTGCGCGCCACGGTCAGCGACCCGCACTGCTTCCAGCCGGTGGCCAGCCCGGTCTCCGCCTCGAGCTTCGCGTACAGCTCGGTGCTGTAGCGGATCAGGCGCGTCAGGTTGGAGTAGCTGCGCAACTGGCCGACCAGGCCGGCGGCGTGCCACGTCGTGCCGCCGCTCAGCCGCCCCTGCTCCAGCAGCACCACGTCCTTCCAGCCCAGCTTGGCCAGGTGATAGGCCGTCGAGCAGCCCATGATGCCGCCGCCGACGATGACGACCCGGGCCTGGGTGGGGAACGCGGCGGCCATCACAGCCGCCCGGCGAGCGCCGCCTCATACATCTTGCGCATCTCGGGCACGCCGGCCTTCACCGGGTTGCCGCCGGCGGTCGGGTCGACCGCCGCCATCTCGGAGAACCTGTCGAGGTGGCTCTCCTTGACCCCCAGCTCGGCGAGCGTGTGCGGGATGCCGACCTGGCGGCGGAGCTCGAGGCTCCACTCCATGAAGCCGTCGAAGGTCGGGTTGCGCAGGCCGAGCCAGCGGGCCAGCCGCTGGATCTTCTCGTCGATCGCCGGCCGGTTGAACATCAGCACGTAGGGCATGGCGACGGCGTTGGTCAGGCCGTGGTGGGTGTCGAGCACCGCACCGACCGGGTGCGACAGCGAGTGGATGGCGCCCAGCCCCTTCTGGAAGGCCGTCGAGCCCATCTGCGACGCCGCCAGCATGTGGCCGCGCGCCTCGAGGTCGCGGCCGTCCTTCACGGCGCGCGCCAGGTTCTCTTTCACCAGCCGCATGCCCTCGACGGCGATGCCCTCGGCGTAGGGGTGGTAGCCCGGCGCGCAGTAGGCCTCGAGGCAATGGATGAAGGCGTCCAGCCCGGTGCCGGCCGTCAGCTTGGGCGGCAGGCCGACCGTCAGCTCGGGATCGGCGATCACGATCGACGGCATCATCTTCGGGTGGAAGATGACCTTCTTGGTGTGGCTCTCCTCGTTGGTGATCACCGAGGCGCGGCCGGTCTCCGAGCCGGTGCCGGCCGTGGTCGGCACGGCGATCGAGGGATAGATGCCGGCCGGGTTGGCGCGCGTCCACCAGTCGCCGATATCCTCGAAGTCCCACAGCGGCCGGGTCTGGCCGGCCATGAAGGCGATCGCCTTGGCGGTGTCGATGCCCGAGCCGCCGCCCCAGGCGATGACGCCGTCATGCTTGCCGGCGCGCAGCACGCGCACGCCGGCCTCGACGTTGGCCGCCACCGGGTTCGGCTTGACCTCGCTGAACAGCGCGACTTCCAGCCCCGCCTTGCGCAGGCCGACCATCGCGTCGGCGATCATCGGCAGCTTGGCCAGGCCCGGGTCGGTGACCAGCAGCGGCCGGTGCAGGCCGACCGCCTTGCAGGCGTCGGGCAGCTCGCGGATGCGGCCGGCGCCGAAGCGGATCGAGGTCGGGTAGTTCCAGTTGCCGATGAGCGGTTGAGACATCGTGACTTCCTGCTGGCTGGCGTTCCCAGCCGTCATACACGCTCATCGCGGGGCGTTACAGGAGCCTCCGGCCGTCGCGAATGACTTTCAGCGGGTCTCGCAGCGCATCTGGTCGCCAACCTTCCAGCAGGTCGTCACCTTGGGCAGCTGGTACTTCTCACCCGTTGGCGCGTAGTGGTTGTCGGTCTGGGTCTCGCAGCGGGTTTCGACGCCGATCTTGTAGCAGCGCGTCGTGCTGATTCCCTGCGCCTGGGCGGCCAGCGGCAGGGCGAGGACGGCCATCAGGAAAAGCAGCCTGGTCGACATGCGGACCTCCTGGCGGGTCAGATGATCTCCATGTAGCGGTCGAGTTCCCAGTCGGTGATGGCCTTGCGGAACTCCCGCTCCTCCCAGTCGCGCGTCGCGGCGTAGTGGTCGACGAAGGCGTCGCCGAACAGGGCGCGGGCCGGCTTCGAGGCCTTGAGGCGGACCGCCGCGTCCATCAGCGTGCGCGGCAGCTGCATCTCGTCGGGATGCTCCAGCGCGTAGGAATTGCCCTGCACCGGCTCGCCCGGGTCGATGCCGTTCTCGATGCCCCACAGGCCCGAGCCGACCGCGGCGGCGAGCGCCAGGTAGGGATTGGCGTCGGCCGCGGCGACGCGGTACTCGACGCGGGTCGACTTGGCCGACCCGGGGATCACCCGCAGCGAGGTCGTGCGGTTCTCGACGCCCCAGGTCGAGGCGGTCGGCGCCCAGAAGCCGGGGATCAGGCGGCGGTAGGAATTCACCGTCGACGCCACCATGGCCAGCGTCTCGGGCATCAGCGCGCGCTGGCCGCCGACGAACTGCCGCATCGTCTTGCTCATGCGGTGCGGTTCCTTCTCGTCGAAGAAGACCGGCTTGCCGTCCTTCCACAGCGACATGTGCAGGTGTCCGCCGCAGCCCGGCCAGTCCTTCGACCACTTGGCCATGAAGGTCGCCAGCCAGTCGCGCTTCTGCGCCAGCACCTTGGTGTAGAGCTTGAACAACGCCGCGGCATCCGCCGCCTGCAGCCCGTCGCGCACCCGGAGCGCCGCCTCGAGCACGCCGGCGCCGGTCTCGGTGTGCAGCCCCTCGATGCCCATGTCCATCGACTCGCACATGTCGAGCAGGTCGCGGTAGAAATCCGACAGCACCGAGTTGCGCAGCATCGAGTAGCCGAAGAATCCCGGCGAGATCGGCTTCAAGTTGCGATAGCCCTTCTCGCGGATCGAGTGGGCGGTCTCGGCGAAGACGAAGAACTCGTACTCGAAGCCGACCTTGACCTCGTAGCCCATCTTGCCGGCCCGCTCGAGCACGCGGCGCAGCACGCCGCGCGGGCAGATCTCCTCCGCCCTGTCGGCGAACTCGGCGAGGAACAGCAGGTTGCCCGGCTCGGTCGCGATCTCGCGGCAGGTCTCGGGCAGGATGCGGACGGCGGCGTCGGGATAGGCGGTGTGCCAGCCGGTATAGGTCACGTTGTCGTAGAGCTGGTCGTTGGAGTCCCAGCCCAGCACGACGTCGCAGAAGCCCATGCCGCCGTCGAGCGCCGAACTGAACTTGTCGACGTGCAGGTACTTGCCGCGCAACACGCCGTCGATGTCGTGCACGCCCACCTTGACGTGGCGCAGCCCGCGCTCCTGCACGATGCGCCGCGCATCGGACGCGTTCCTGACCTGCCGCGGTTCCATGCCTTCCCCCGATTACTACCGACCCTGCCAGTGTGGCAGAGCCGGTTCTATCTCGACAGGATGAAATCGACCGGCCAGGTGACGAGCTTGGGGAAGACCGTCAGGGCCGCCGTGAACACGATCATGATCAGGAAGAACGGCACGACCTTCCAGGCCACGTAGGTCTGGGAATCGCCGGTGATGTTCTGGATCACGAACAGGTTGAAGGCGACCGGCGGGCTGATCTGGGCCATCTCGATGGTCAGGATCAGGAAGATGCCGAACCACAGCTTGTCGAAGCCGGCCGCCAGCACCACCGGCAGGACGATCGGCAGCGTCAGCACGATCATCGAGAAGCCTTCCAGCACCGTCCCGAGCAGGATGTAGAAGACCATCAGGAACATGATCAGCACGAACGGCGACAGCTGCCACGAGGTGATGGCGGCCGAGACGTACTGCGGCACCCGCAGGTTCGCCAGCACCGTGCCGACGATGAAGGCGCCGACCACGATCATGCCGATCATGCAGGTCGTCTGGACCGATCCCAGCAGGGCGTCGCGAACGCCCTTCCAGTTCAGCGTCTTCTGGAAGGCCGCCACCGCCAGCGCGCCCAGCACGCCGATCGCCGAGGCCTCCGAGGGACTGGCGATGCCGGCATACATGGTGCCGAGCACGGTCAGGATCAGGAACGCGACGGGTCCCAGCTCGACCAGGCTCCGGAGGCGGTCGCCCCAGGTCCAGCTGGTGTGGTCGTCGGCCGGCACCAGCTTCGGGTTCAGGATCGAGCGGATGCCCATGTAGGCCATGAAGCAGAAGGCCAGCGCGAAGCCCGGCAGGAAGCCCGCCGTGAACAGGCGCAGCAGCGACTCCTCGGCCAGCACAGCGTAGATGATCATCGGGATCGAGGGCGGGATCAGGAAGCCCAGCGTGCCGCCGCCGGCCAGGCTGCCGACCGCGATGCCCTTGTCGTAGCCGCGGTTCAGGAGCTCGTTCAGGGTGATGCGGCCGACCACCTGGGTGGTCGCCGCCGACGAGCCGGAGATCGCCGCGAACATCGAGCAGCCGATCACCGTGGTGTGGAACAGCCGGCCCGGCAGGAAGCTCATCCACGGCGCGATGCCGGAGAACAGCGACTGCGACAGGCGGGTGCGGAACAGCAGCTCGCCCATCAGGATGAACAGCGGCAGGGAAACGATGTCGCTCGACGTCAGGACGTTGAACGACCAGTTGGCGATCACCTTGTGCGTCGGCAGGTTGGTGAACATCTCGAGCAGGACGATGCCGGTGCCGATCAGCGCCGGGCCGATCCAGATGCCGGCGCACAGCGTCGCCGTCATCAACACGAGAAGCCAGATCAGGACAGCATTCATGGGTCTCTACTCGATGTCCTGTCCGATGCGCAGCCGCATGTCTTCGCCGGGTTCGCCCCGCAACAGCCGTGCCAACCGCGCCGCCGTCTGCAGCGTCAGCAACGCCGAGCCCAGCGCCAGCGGAAATTGCGGGATCCAGCGCAACAACTCGCTCTTCTCGGGCGAGCGCGATTCTCGGACGAAGGAGAGCCAGGTCAGCTCGCCCAGCGCCCAGGTGAAGTAGACCCCGATCACGATGGCGCAAACCGTCGAGAACAGGTCGAAGAACCGGGCCACCGGCTTGGGCACGTTCTCCAGCAGCACGTTGACCCGGATCTGGGCGCCGGCGCGCAGCGCGTAGGCGGTGCCCAGCATGAAGGCGGCGCCCATCAGGTAGGCGCTGAACTCCCAGGCGAAGTACAGGCTGACGTTCAGGAAGTTCCGCGACAGGACCTCGGCCACGATGAGGCCGAGGATCGAAACGATGCAGAGCGCCGATCCCCAGGCGCCCCACATCGAGATCGTGTCGATCGCATCGAGGACGCGGCCGGCCGGATCGGGCCGGGCCGCCTCACGCACGCCCGATTTCCTTCTTGTAGGCGGCGATGATGTCCTTGGCGGCCGGCGCGCGCTGGATGAACGCGTCGGTCAGCGAGGCGGTGCGGTCGCGCATGTCCTTCATCATCGGCGCCGGCACCTGCAGCAGCTGCATGCCGCCCTCGATCATGCGCTTGTTGGAGGCCTGGTCGGCCTCGACCGAGACCGTCCAGAAGGTCGGCTGCAGCTTGGCCGCGAGGTCGAGGATCGCCTGCTGGTTGGCCGGCGAGATCTTCTTCCAGGTATCGAGGTTGATGGTGACGATCTGCGAGCTCCAGACGTGGTTGGTGTTGTAGAACACCTTGAGGAACTCCCAGAACTTGCCGTCGACGCCCGACACCGACGAGGTGCTGACGCCAACCACCGCGCCGGACGCCAGCGCCGGCACCGTCTCGCCCCACGGGATCTGGACCGCCGCCATGCCGAGCAGGTTGATCATGTCGCCGGCCTGGCGGTCGGGAACGCGGATCTTGAGGCCCTTGAGGCCATCCAGCGTGTCGGTCTTGACGTTGCAGTGGATGTACTGCGTCGGCCACGGCACGGTGTAGAGGATCTTCTGGTTGAACTTGGTCGCGACCTTGTCGAACTCGGGGCGCGCGTACTTCTGCAGCACCTTGAGCTCGTCGGCGTTGGAGACGAGGAACGGCACGCCCTCGATGCCGAGGATCGGCGCGTCGCCGACCTGCTGGATGTTCAGGATGTCGGCCATCGGCACGAGGCCGTCGCGCACCGCGTTCAGGTGCTCCGGCCCCTTGTAGCCCAGCGACCCGCCCGAGTGGACGGTGATCTGCACCGCGCCGTTGGTCGCCTTGGCGACTTCCTCGGCGAACTGCTTGGCGTTCTTGGTGTGGAAGTTGCCGTCCGGCCAGACCGTCGACAGGTCGAGCTTCATGCCCGCCTGCGCGTTGACGATCGCCGGCGCGCCCAGCACCGCCAGGCCCGTCCCGATACCCGCTCCCATGCCCGCCTTCAGCGCGGCCCTGCGTCCAAACTTCATCGTAGCCCCCTTCACGTGTGTTGCTTTCTCTTCCCCGGTCCCTGCGCCGCGCCCGCCTACTCGGCGGCCTGCGGCGGCTTGAACGCGTAAACCCTTTCCGCCGTGTCCGGCGAGATCAGCCCGTCGGCCAGGTCGTTGGCCACCTGGTCTCGCGCGCGCTCGGCCGGCGCGCCGATCCCGGCGCCGCCCGGCGTCAGCACGACCAGCCGGTCGCCCGGCGGGATCGTCTGGAAGCCCTTGCCCTTCAGCATCTTGCCCGACTTCAGCGAGACGTGGCCCGCCTCGCCGTCCTTGCCGCCGTCGCGCCCGCGCGGCGGGTGGTCGATGCGGTCGAAGGCGGCCAGCAGGTCGAACGGCTCGGCGATGCCACTCTCGATCTCCATGGCCTGGCCGAGGCCGCCGCGGGTTCGGCCGGCGCCGCCCGAGTCGGGGCGGAATTCCTTGCGCCAGAAGATCAGCGGCGTCTGGGTCTCGGCGATCTCGACCGGCGTGCCGCGCACGCCGCTCGGGTAGGCCGTGGCAGACAGGCCGTCCTTGTCGGGCCGCGCGCCGGTGCCGCCGTTCGAGGTGATCGCCATGCCGAAGCCGTAGTTGCCGCCCGAGCCGCCGCTGACGCGGCCGCGCACGTTGATGTTCCACAGGCACGAAGTACCCTCGGCCGGCACGCGCTCGGGCACGACCTGGCGCAGGCAGCCGAACGCGACGTCGGGCAGCATCTGGCCGATCACGTGGCGCGACGCCACGGCGCTGGGCTTGGGCGCGTTCAGGATGGTGTCGCCCGGCGCCGACACGGTCAGCGGCTCGAGCGAGCCGGCGTTGTTCGGGATGTGGGTGGCGACGACGCAGCCCAGCCCGAACACGGTGTAGGCCGTGGTGTAGGCATGCGGCACGTTGATGCCGCGCGGCGAGGCCGGCGAGCTGCCGCTGTAGTCGACGTGGATGCCGCTGTCGCTGATCGTCAGCGCCGCCTTCAGCGTCACCGGCTCGTCGTAGCCGTCGATCGTCATCTCGTTGCGCCAGGTGCCCTTGGGCAGCTTGGCGATCTCGGCCAGCACCGCCTCGCGCGAGCGCGCGATGATGTGCTCGCCCAGCCCGTCGAGCGAGTCGATGCCGAACTCGTCCATCATCTCGACCAGCCGCCGGGCGCCGACGTCGTTGCAGGCGGCCAGCGAGTAGACGTCGCCCTCGGTGTCGACCGGCAGGCGCGTGTTGGCGCGGATCATCGCCATCAGCGTCTCGTTGACCTTGCCGCCGTCGAACAGCTTGAGCATCGGGATGTAGAGCCCCTCCATGAACACATCGGTGCCGTCCGGCCCGAAGCCGATGCCGCCGATGTCCATGAGGTGGCTGGTGCAGGAGAACAGCGCGACCAGCCGGTCGCCGCGGAAGCACGGCGTGGTGATGACGAAGTCGTTGAGGTGGCCGGTGCCCATCCACGGGTCGTTGGTGATGTAGGCGTCGCCCGGCTTCATGGTCTCGACCGGGAAGTGCCGCAGGAAGTGCTTCACCGACTCGGCCATCGAATTGACGTGGCCGGGCGTGCCGGTCACCGCCTGGGCCAGCATGCGGCCCTGCAGGTCGAACACGCCGGCCGACAGGTCGCCGCACTCGCGGACGATCGGGCTGAAGGCGGTGCGCATCAGGGTCTGGGCCTGCTCCTCGACCACCGCGATCAGGCGGTTCCACATGATCTGCAGGTCGATCAGGCCGACGCTGTTGGACTGGCTCATGATTTCCTCACGCGTCCTTGCGGTCCATGACGATGCAGCCCGAGGCGTCGATGTGCGCCGCGAAGCTGGCGGTAATATAGGTCGAGGTCTCGTCTTCCGCGACGATCGCCGGGCCGGCGAAGGCGCTGCCCGGCGGCAGGGCCTCGCGCCGGTAGACCGGGACCTCGGTGGTGCGGCCGCTGCGGCCGTCGAACACCGGCCGCTTGGCGACCGGCACGGGCGCCGGGGCAGCCCCGGCCTTGCCCTGCACCGCCGGCAGCTTGGCCTCGGTCGAGACCTGCACCGACCAGCTCAGGATCTCGATCGCCGCGTTCGGGATGTGGCGCTCGAACAGCACCGCGTACTCGCGCTCGTAGGCGGCGCGCAAGGCCTCGGCATCGGCCGCCGCGAGGGCCCGTTCCGGCAACTCGATCGTGATCTCGTGGCCCTGGCCGACGTAGCGCATGAACGCCATGCGACGCTCGAAGGTCTTCATGCCGCGGGCGCCCGGCGCGACCAGCGCGGTCGCCTCGGCGCTCATCTCCTGCAGCAGCGCCGTCGCCGCCGCTGGGTCGAACGCGTCGAGCCGCATGTAGCGGCTGCGCACCAGTTCGTAGGACACCGGCGCGGCGAGGAAGCCGACCGCCGAGCCGACGCCGGCGTTGGGCGGCACGATCACCCGCTGCACGCCGATCTTCTCGGCGACCCGCGCGGCATGCAGCGGCGCGCCGCCGCCGAAGGCGATCAGGTTGTACTGGTTGACCACGGCGCCGCGCTCGACGGCGTGGACGCGGGCGGCGCTCGCCATGTTCTCCGACACCATCTCGTAGACGGCGTAGGCCGCCATCTCGGTCGACAGGCCGAGCCCCTCGGCGACATCGGTCTCGAGCGCCTTTCGCGCGGCGCCGAGGTCGAGCTGGATGCTGCCGCCGGCGAAGTCCACCGGGTCGATGGTGCCCAGCACGACGTTGGCGTCGGTCACCGCCGGGTGCGTGCCGCCGCGGCCGTAGCAGGCCGGGCCCGGCTCGGCGCCGGCGCTCTCCGGCCCGACCGTCACCCGCTTGAGCGCGTCGAGCCGGGCGATCGAGCCGCCGCCGGCGCCGATCTCGACCATCTCGATCACCGGGATGCGCACCGGCAGGCCCGAGCCCTTGAGGAAGCGCGCCGCGCGATCGACCTCGAACACGCGCGCGGTGTGCGGCTTGTAGTCGTCGATCAGGCAGATCTTGGCGGTGGTGCCGCCCATGTCGTAGCTGAGCGTGCGCGCCTCGCCGGCCCGCGCCGCGATCTGCGCGGCGAAGATCGCGCCGCCGGCCGGGCCGGATTCGACCAGCCGCACCGGGTAGCGGCGCGCCGTCTCGATCGCGGTCAGGCCGCCGCCCGAGGTCACGAGGTAGATCGTGCCGCCGAACTTCTCCGCGGCGAGCGCCGCCTGCATGCGCGCGAGGTAGGAATCCATCAGCGGCTGGACGTAGGCGTTGGCCACCGCGGTCGAGGTGCGCTCGTACTCGCGCACTTCCGGGCAGACCTCGCTGGACAGCGTCACCCACAGGCCGGGCAGTTCCTGGTTCAGGATCTCCCGGGTGCGCCGCTCGTGCGCCGGGTTGACGTAGGAATGGATGTAGGCGACCGCGACGCTCTCGACGCCCTCGGCCTTCAACTGACGCGCCGCCGCGCGCACCGCTGCCTCGTCGAGCGGCAGCCGCACCGCGCCATGCACGTCCATGCGCTCCGGCACGGTCAGCCTGAGCCGGCGCGGCACCAGCGGCGTGGGCTTCTCGATCGTCAGGTCGTACTGGTCGTAGCGGCTCTCGTTGGCGATATCGAGGACGTCGCCGAACCCGTCGGTCGCGAGCAGGGCGGTCCGCGCGCCGCGGCGCTCGATCACGGCGTTGGTCGCCAGGGTCGTGCCATGGACGAACACCGTGACGTCGCCGAAACCGCGCCCGGCGTCGGCCAGGATGAGCCGCATGCCCTCCAGCACCGCCTCCTCCGGACGCTGCGGCGTCGTCAGCAGCTTGCGGGTCAGCCGCCGGCCGCCCTCTTCCAGCACCACGTCCGTGAATGTGCCGCCGATATCGACAGCAATACGCAAGTCCTTGACCACTTTGAAAATCCAGCCCCTTGTCCCGGCGAAGCCTGCGACCGTAGACCGGGGTCCCCCGCGTTGCAATTCGCAGGCCAGCCTGCCTATGGTCGCCCCGTGACGGCCACGTCCCCCACGCTCCGGGCGCGGGTATTTGCCCTGTTCCGCCCCTCAAACCCGACGCAGGCCGCGCGCCGGATGCGCCTGCTCGAACTGGTGATCCTGGGGGTCGGCCTGCTGGCCGTGATCGTCCTGTCGGTCGACCACATCGAGCGCGAAATGCGCCACCTGCTGCGGGCCGTCATCTGGGGGGTCACGGTCATCTTCCTGGTCGAGTACCTGGTCCGCCTCTGGGTGGCGCCCGAGAACCCGTTCTACGAGCAGGATCCCCCGGGCAAGGCACGGCTGCACTGGGCGGTCTCCCTGCCCGGCCTGATCCACTTGCTGGCGGTCACCCCGGCCCTGATGTTCCTCGCCGGCTACACCATCACCGGCGCCGACGCCGCCTCGGTGTTCTGCATCCTGTGGATCCTCAAGCTCGGCCTGCACGCGCCGGCCTTCTCGACGCTGGCCCGGGTGGTGTCCAACGAGCGGGCGCCGATCACCTCGGTCCTGATCCTGTTCGCCATCCTGCTGATGATGGCCGCCACCGCCGCCCACATGCTCGAGCACGAGAAGCAGCCCGAGCAGTTCGGCTCGCTGCCCGGCGCGATGTGGTGGGCGGTCGTCACCCTGACCACCACCGGCTACGGCGACGTCGTGCCGGTCACCCCCGCCGGTCGCGTCGTCGGCGCGATGCTGATGATCGCCGGCATCGCGGTGCTGGCGCTGATGACCGGTATTCTCGCCACCGGCTTCGCCCAGGAAGAGCGCCGCCGCGAGTACCTCAGGGTCTGGGAGCAGGTGTCGCGGGTGCCGCTGTTCGCCTCGCTGGGCGTCGTCACCGTGTCTGAGATCGTCGGCAAGCTGCGGACCCGCTACTACCCGCCGCGAATCAACGTCGTGCGCCGCAACGCGCCGGGCGATTCGATGTTCTTCATCTCCGAAGGCGAGGTCGAGGTCCACCTGCCCGCCGGCGGCTCGGTGAAGCTGGAACAGGGCGCGTTCTTCGGCGAGATGTCGCTGCTCGACCGCCAGCCGCGCTCGGCGACGGTGACGACCACCAAGCCGACGACGCTGCTGGTCCTCTACGCCAGCGACTTCTACGAGATCGCCTCGCACATTCCCAAGCTGGCCGAGGCGGTCGAGGCGGAAGCCCGCCGCCGCAGCGAGGAGAACCGGGCCCGCCAGGCCGACCACGGGAAGAAGAGATGACCGAGATCGATCTGCTGGTCGTGGGCTCCGGCGCCGCCGGCTTCTCCGCCGCGCTGGCCGCGTCGCATGCCGGCCTCTCGGTGCTGATGGTCGAGAAGGAGCCGCTGTTCGGCGGCACCACCGCCTACTCGGCCGGCGTCATCTGGATTCCCGCCAACCGGCACGGCCGCGCGCTCGGCATTCCCGACAGCAAGGAAGACGCGCTCGCCTACCTGCAGGCCGAGGCCGGCAACCGGCTCAACCTCGAGCTGGCCAACGCCTTCCTCGACAACTGCAACCCGGCCGTCGAGTTCATCGAGAGCCATACCCACGCCCGCTACGAGGCGGTGCCGGTGTGGGCCGACTACCACCCGACCCGGCCGGGCGCCGCCCAGGGCGGTCGCTCGCTGCTGCCGCTGCCGTTCGACGGGCGGCGGCTGGGCAAGCGCTTCGCGCAGCTGCGCGCGCCGATCCGGACGATGATGGCGTTCGGCGGCATGATGCTGGGGCGCAACGACCTGCCGCACGTCTTCCGCATGACCCGCTCGGTGAAGTCGGCGATGCACGTCGCCGGCATGACGGTGCGCTACGGCGTCGACCGCCTCGGCCACGCGCGCGGCACCCGGCTGACCAACGGCAACGCCCTGATCGCCGCGCTCGCGCTGTCGGCCGAGGAGCGCGGCATCGAGCTGTGGCTGGAGAGCCCGGTGGTCGAACTGGCGCAGACCGGCAGCGCGGTGACCGGCGCCGTCGTCAGCCGCAACGGCCAGCGCCAGGAAATCCGGGCGCGCCGCGGGGTCGTGCTGGCCTGCGGCGGCTTCCCGGGCGACGACGCCCTGAAGCAGCGCTACTACGGGCATGTGAAGGCCGGCCAGGCCCACCGCTCGGCGCCGCCGCCGTCCAACCGCGGCGACGGCATCCGGCTCGGCCAGCAGGCCGGCGGCGTGCTGGCCGAGGATGTCGCCTACGCCGCGGCCTGGGTGCCGGTGTCGCTGGTGCCGCAGCCCGACGGCTCGACCCTGCCGTTCCCCCACTTCTACGAGCGCGGCAAGCCCGGCTACATCGCGGTCGATCCCGACGGCCGGCGCTTCACCAACGAGTCGGCGTCCTACCACGACTTCGTCCCGGCCATGGTCGAGGCCTGCCGCGGCCGGCCCGAGACCATGAGCTGGCTGCTGTGCGACCACCGCGCGATCCGGCGCTACGGCATGGGCGCGATCGGGCCCGCCCCGCTGCCGCTCGGCCCGCACCTGCGCAACGGCTACCTGCTGTCGGCCGCGAGCTGGCCCGAACTGGCGAAAAAGATTGGCGTCGATGCCGGGGTGCTCCAGGACACGATTGCCCGCTTCAATGCCCCCGCGGCGCGCGGCGAGGATCCCGACTTCGGCAAGGGAACCGATGCCTACCACCGCTTCAACGGCGACCCGACCCACAAGCCCAATCCCTGCCTCGCGCCGCTCGAGACCGGGCCGTTCTACGCGATGAAGATGATCCCCGGCGACATCGGTACGTTCCTCGGCCTGCGCACCGACGGCCATGCCCGCGTGCTCGACGCGCAGGGCCGGCCGATCGGCGGGCTCTACGCGGCCGGCAACGACATGACCAGCGTCATGGGCGGCACCTATCCCGGCGCGGGCATCACCATTGGCCCCGCCCTCACCTTCGGCTATATCGCGGCGCGGCATGCGGCCGGCCTGTCGGCCTAGCCCCGGAAACGAGAAAGACGATGTCCTCCATCACCCCCGTGATCCTGGTCGGCGGCTCCGGCAAGCGGCTGTGGCCGCTGTCGCGCGAGAGCATGCCCAAGCAGTTCGTGCCGCTGCTCGGCAAGCAGTCGACCTTCCAGCAGACGCTGCAGCGGGTGGCCGACGGCGGCCTGTTCGGCCGGCCGGTGATCGCCACCAACGAGGCCTACCGCTTCATGGCCGAGAGCCAGGCGCGCGAGATCGGCATGGAGATCGACATCCTGGTCGAGCCGTCGCGGCGCGATTCCGGCCCGGCAATGGCGGCGGCCGCGGTCTACACCCGCAACCTCGGCGCCAAGGCGGTGCTGGCGCTGGCCTCCGACCACCTGGTGATGGGCGCCGAGGCGTTCCGCGCCGGCTGCCTCGAGGGTCTCGAGGCGGTGCGGCAGGGCGGCATCGTGACCTTCGGCATCCCGCCGACCGAGCCCAAGACCGACTACGGCTACATCCGCCCGGGCAGCGAGCATATCGGCCCGGTGCAGAAGGTCGCCGCCTTCGTCGAGAAGCCGAACGCCCAGGCGGCGCTGCGCTACATCGCCGAGGGGCTGCTGTGGAACAGCGGCAACTTCCTGTTCCCGCCCGAAGTGCTGCTCTCCGAGATGGCGCGCTTCGAGCCGGCGATGGCGGCCGCCGCCGAGGAGGCCGTGGCCAAGGCGAAGAAGAACGGCTCGACCGTGTTCCTCGACGCCGAGGCCTTCGCCAAGGCGCCGGCCAAGTCGATCGACTACGCCGTCATGGAGCGCACCGACAAGTGCTGGGTCGTGCCGGCCCGCTTTCGCTGGTCCGACCTCGGCACCTGGGACGCGCTGCTCGATGTCGGCGATGCCGACAGCGCCGGCAACGTCACCGAGGGCCCGGTCGAACTCGACCACGTGCGTAATTCCTACGTCCGCTCCGACGGCCCGCTGACCGCGGTGATCGGCGTCGAGGAGGTCGTGGTGGTGGCGATGAACGACGCCGTGCTGGTCGGCCATCGCGACAACCTCCCGCGCCTCAAGGACGTCGTGCAGCGGATGTCGGACGGCAAGCACAAGGCCGCTACCGAGCACACGGTGATGCACCGGCCGTGGGGCAGCTACCAGGACATCGACCGCGGCGAGCGCTTCCGCGCCAAGCGCCTGACGGTCAAGCCGGGCGGCAAGCTCAGCCTGCAGAGCCACAGCCGCCGCGCCGAGCACTGGGTCGTGGTCAAGGGCGTCGCCGAGGTGACGCTCGACGGCAAGATCTCGACGCTGCGCGAGAACCAGTCGGTCTACATCCCGATGGGCGGCATCCACCGCCTGGCCAATCCCGGCAGCGAGCCGCTCGAGGTCGTCGAGGTCCAGACCGGCGACTACCTCGAGGAGGACGACATCGTCCGCTACTAGGACGTCTACGCCCGCGTCTAACGTGCGTGTCGGGGCGCACGACGAATGGGGCGCGCTGCGCGAGGCCGTGGTCGGCACCGCGCCCGACGACCCGGCCTGCGACCGCCAGCTCGAAGCCCTCGCCGGCCGGCTGGCCCGCGAAGGGGTCGCCGTGTCGCGGCCGGACCCGCCGCTGGCCTTCCCGCGAGACCCCGCGTTCGTCGCCGGGGACCACCTGATCGAGGGGGCGCTGCGGCTGGCCGCCCGGCAGGGTGAGCGGTTCGGCCTGCGCCCGGTCCTGCGCCGCCTCGCCGAGCAGCGCGGCGCGCGCTGGCTCGCCGTGCCGCCCGGTGACCCCAACGAGGTCGACGGTCCCTACCTCGAGGGCGGCGACGTGCTGCTGAACGGTCGCGAGGTCTATGTCGGCATGTCGGGCCGCGCGTCCGACCTCGCGGGCGCCGACTGGCTGCAGGCGCTGCTCGGCGAGCGGACGCGCGTGATCGCCGTGGCGATGCGCTCGAACACGCGCCACCTCGAGGACTGCCTCGCGCTGCTGGCCGAGGGCCTGCTGGTCCACTGCCCCGACCGGCTGATCGACGGCCTGCCGATGGCGCTGCGCGGCTGGGACAGCATCGCGGTGTCGAGCGAGGAGGCCACTGCATTGGCCACCCAGGTGCTGGTCCTCGAACCGGGCCGGCTGGTCGTGGCAGAGGACAACATCCGGGTGATCGAGGAACTGCGCCGGCGCAAGCTCGACGTCATCGCCCTGCCCTTCGACCAGGCGGTCCGGCGGGGCGGCGGCCTGCGCGCAGCGCACCTCGCGCTGCGGCGCGAGGGCGCCCCCGGCTGAACGGTCAGGCGCCCTTCTTGGGCGTGCGGTCGAACACCACCGGCTTGGGACGCTCGAAGCGCTTGGCGACGTGGACGCCCAGCGAGCGCACCAGCATCGCCACCTGGCCGCCGACGAAGCGCAGCAGCACCAGCGCGAAGCGGGCCGGCGACATCTCGCCGCCGCGGATGAAGTTGTGCCCGGCGCGCAGGAAGGTCGTCGCGCAGACCAGCACCCATGCCAGCGTGACGAGGAACAGCGTCAGCAGGAGCGGCACCAGCGACGGCGCCAGCAGGCCGGCCAGCAGGCCGGACACGACGCCGACCAGCAGCACCGGCTGGTTGAACGACATGCAGATGTGCAGCAGCGCCGCCGCCTTGGCCGACGGCGTGATCTCGCGGCTGCGCAGGATCGGCGGCACCATGCGCCAGGCGACGTGGCGGAACCCGTCCTGCCAGCGCTGCTGCTGGCGCAGCCACGTCTGGGCGTCGGCCGGCAACTCGCCCGGCACCGGCACGCTGGTCAGGAACACGGCCCGCCAGCCCTTCACCCAGCCGCGGTAGGTCAGGTCGAGGTCCTCGGTGACGGTGTCGCCCTTCCAGCCGCCGCCGGCGACGATCGCGGCGCGTTGCCAGATGCCGCAGGTGCCGTTGAACGGCAGCGGGTGGCCGGCCCAGCAGCGCGTCGCCTGCTCGATGCCGAGGTGGGCGTCGAGCGTCACCATCTGCATCTCGGTCAGCGCGTTCTCGTGCGGGTTCAGGTAGTCGAAGCGCGCCTGCACGAACGCCCAGTCGGGATTGGCGAAGAACGGCCGCATGCAGACCCGCAGGAAATCCGGGTCGGGCACGTAGTCGACGTCGAAGATCGCGAAGAAGTCGTGCGGCGTCTTCTGCATCGCCTCGTGCAGGGCACCGCCCTTGTAGCCGCTGCGGTCGGTGCGCTGCAGCGCGACCACGTCGAAGCCCTTGGCACGCAATTCGGCGGCGACCTGGCGCACCATCTCCGCCGTCTCGTCGGTGCTGTCGTCGAGGAGCTGGATGTGCAGCTTGTCGCGCGGCCAGTCGAGTGCAGCTGCCGATTCGGCGCCACGCCGGACCACGGGCCCCTCGTTGAAGGACGGGATCTGCACCACCACGTGCGGCAGGTCGGCATCGGCCGGCAGCGGCGTCGACAACAGCCTCTCCTCGCGCCGCAGCCCCGCATCCTTCAGCCGATGATGCAGCAGGACCATGTAGAGAAGGCTGCCGATGAAGGCGGCCAGCAGCAGGCAGCACACCGCAAACAGGGCCGAGAAGAGGAGAGCGAGGGTCGCGAGAATTGCCATCGTTGTCTTCAGGTGCCGGTCTTGGGCGTGCGATTGAATTCGGTCTTCTTGCCGAAGCCGGCGCCGACGATCGCGGCGGCGTTGGCAACGGCGAGGTATATGATCAGCGCCGGCACGCTGGCTGCCGTGACCAGGTAGCGTACGGTGCCGCCGCGCTTCAGTTTGCGGTAGGCCCCCCAGGTCATGCCGAACAATACAGCCAGCATGCCGAGCAGCCAAAGCCACAGGCCGAACCGGAAGATTCCGAGCAAACGGCCATGGCCGACGATCGAGACGACCAGCGCCACCACGCCCACGACGAGCAGCGGAAAGATGAGCTGCTGGCCCAGCGCCACTGTCGTCGTCAGCTTGGCCTCGGTCGGCCAGGCCGATTTCCAGATCGGCCCCAGCAGCTTGCGGGCGACCTGCACGAAGCCCTTCGACCAGCGGCTCTGCTGGGCGCCGAAATCCTCGACCTTCTGCGGCAGCTCGCCGACCACGTGCGTGTCGACCAGGAACACGCCGGTCCAGCCCTTGAGATAGGTGCGCAGGACGAGGTCGAGATCCTCCGACAGCGTGTCGTGGGACCAGCCGCCCGCCTCCTCGACCGCGGCACGGCGCCAGATGCCGCCGGTGCCGTTGAACTGGAACGGCACGCCGCGGCGGGCACGAACATCCTGCTCCACGGCAAAATGTGCGTCCTGCATCAGGCGCTGGGCGCGCGTCAGCCAGTTGCGCTCGCCGTTGCCCCATTCGATGCGGGTCTGAACGAAGGCGGCGCGCGGGTTGGCGAGCATCGCGGCCATCGCCTGTTTGAGCCAGCCCGGCGGCGGCACGAAATCGGCGTCGAACACCGCGACGTAGGGCGCATCGTCGAGCGCCAGGCCGGCCGCGAGGGCGCCGGCCTTGAAGCCGCCGCGGTCGCTGCGGCGCACATGATGCGCGTCGATGCCGGCCTTGCGCAGGCGCTCGATGGCATGCGTGGCGATGTCCGTCGTGATGTCGTTGCTGTCGTCGAGAAGCTGGATGGTCAGTCGGTCGCGCGGCCAGTCGAGCGCGCCCATCGCCGCCATCGAGCGCTCCACGACGAGCGGTTCGTTGTAGACGGGGACCTGAATCAGTACGCGCGGCAGCTCCTCGGGCAGGGCCGGCGCCGGCCTCTCATCGCGCGGCAGCTCGAACAGCCAATAGACCAGGTAGAGGAAATAGGCAGCGATCGCGACCTGGGCGGCGAGGCACAGGAGGACGAGCAGGTCGACCAGGAAGAGCAGCATGGGCCGCCGCTCTCAGTGATAGTGAATGGGAACTTCGAAGCAGCGGCCGTCCTCGATGTGGAGGCGGCGCGAGGCGACGTCGAAGATGCGCTCGTCATGGGTCGACAGGACCACCGCGCACTTGGCGCGCATCGCGAGGTCCTTGAGCTGGTCGACGACCAGCCGGCCCGACACGCGGTCGAGCGCCGAGGTGGGCTCGTCGGCGATGATGAGGTCGGGCAACCCGATCATGGTGCGGGCGATGGCCACGCGCTGCTGCTGGCCGCCCGAGAGTTCGTCGGGCCAGGACGCCGCCTTGTCGCCGAGACCGAGCATGGTGAGCAGATGACGGGCGCGCGGCTCGTCCCACGCGGGATCGGCCAGCGGCGTCGTCGAGACGCCGGCGATCACGTTCTGCAGCGCCGTTAGAGACGAAAGCAGATTGCGCTTCTGGAACAGGAAGCGGATGCGGTTGCGCAGTTCGTCGAGGCTGGCGCCGTTCAGGCCGACGATGTCGGTGCCGAGCAGGCGCAGCTTGCCCTCGGAGGGCTTGCGCATGGTCCCGAGAATGGTGAGCAGGGTCGTCTTGCCCGATCCCGACGGGCCAGTGACGATCACCAGCTCGCCCTCTCGGACCTGCATGTTGATGTCGAACAGCACGTCGACCCGCTGCGGCCCCTCGCCGTAGTGGTGATGGACGTCGACCGCCTCAACGACTGGCGGTCCGAAACCGTGGGTGTCCGTCGTCATGGTCACTCGAACAGCATGATGGGATCGACCTTCCACAGGCGGCGGATGGCGAAGAGGCTGGAAACCACGGTCATGATCACGCAGGCGACCAGCGCCACGACCATTTCGCGCAGCCCCATCGTCATGCCGAGATGCATTGCGGCCTCGGTCGCCCCGTAGACGAACCGGCCCAGCGTGAAGGCGACCAGGAAGGCCGGCGTGATGATGGCCGCACCGATCTGTCCGATCATGAACAGGAAGAACCACCAGTCGTAACCCAGGCTCTTCAAGATTGCGTATTCGGGCAGATAGAAACGGATGATCTGGTACTGGGCGTAGTAGATGAACACCATGCCGATCATCACGCCCATGATGAAGCCCAGGTCCGTGATGTAACCGACCGGCGTCTCGCGCGACCAGTAGGCGCGTTCGCGCTTCTCGAAATCGCGGATGGTGATCACTTCGCCGCGGCCGGCGAGAGCCTTGTTGATCTCCTCCCGTACCGCATCCGGATCGGCACCCTTCACGAGCTTGATGCCGATGAAGGCCGGCCGGTCAGACCACCAGGCTCCGAAGACTTCCGCCATCGTATCCTCGGACATCAGGATCGCGCCGTCGTTCAGCACGTTGGGTCCAAGGGCGAAGTTGCCGACCACGAAAAGCTGGCGCAGGAGACCGCGATTGTCGGGCGGCCCCAGAACCTGAAACTCCGGCTTACCGGGCCCGACCGATTCGGCGAGATTGCCGAAATAAGGCCGCGAGTCCCGATCGTAGAGCATGCGGCGGGCTTCGCGCAGCCGGTAGAGATTCTCACGCAGCCCCGGAACGTCGATGGCCGGCCGCTCGACGTCGATGGCGTACCAGGCGATACGGCGGGGCGTCGTCATTCCGGCATGGGTCATCGACATGACGCCGAACCAGAACGGCATCGTCATCGCGACATGCGAGTTGGCGGAGACCACGTCCGTCATGGCGGCCGGGACCTCGCCGTGAAGCTGGAGCGACTTGAAGCCATAGGGAACCAGCACGAGGTCCCCTGTCACGGAACGATGAAGGCGGATCGCCGAGTCGTAGACCGCGCGCTCAATGCCGAGCTGGGCGAAGATCACCAGCAGGCTCGCGGTAACGCCGGCAAGCGACAGCAGCGTACTGGTCCGCTGACGCTTGAGCTGCTGGGATCCCAGCGGCATCGCCGTGGCGGTTCGGGCGGCAGCCTTCAGGCGGGCCAGCGAAAACTGTGGCCACCACTGGAACCATTGCCGTCGCCGCGACGACGGAACGGCAGGCAGCGTAACGGCCATTAGAGGAAAGTGACGCGCGTCTCGCGTCCCAGCACCTGCGGCATGCTGGAGGGGTCATCGAGCTCAATTTCGACCTGCACGACACGCGCGTCGGTCGAGGAGCCGCCATCCGGCTCGATACGCTGCATACGCTTCACCGTGGGCGCCACGCGCGAGATCGTCCCCTTGTAGACAGTCGGGCTGCCGCGGAACGTGACTTCAACCTT
>Ga0102832_1000641_pt1 | contig 44716 bp, 38 predicted proteins | sample EBPBio282013_DNA_FD_88942 | JGI IMG/M metagenome (GOLD analysis project Ga0102832, IMG submission 88942) | Wastewater treatment Type I Accumulibacter community from EBPR Bioreactor in Madison, WI, USA - Reactor 2_5/28/2013_ DNA (Illumina Assembly) | ecosystem: Engineered > Bioreactor > EBPR >... | reverse complement strand
AGCCGCATGTCGCCGCGTCCGGCGAGACCGCGACCCAACTCTGGTTCCGGAGGCTGACCGGCGCCCGGCTGAGCGAGGAGACGCTGGTCACCGACCGCTGGGTCAGCGCCTTCTATGTCAGCGGCGACCGCACCGCGGTGCAGTGGGACCGTGCCTTCGAGGGTGACAACCGGGTCGTCTTCTTCGACCAGGCCACTCAGACCGCGACCGTGGAGCCGGGCTCCACCACGTCCGGTATCCGGGCGCTGAGCGGGCCCTACGCGCGGCTTTCCGGGAAGGGAGTCGATCGGCAGGTGGTTCGGGTCGACGGTCAGGGCTACGACACTGGAACGGTGACCGCGCTCTTCGGCAGCCTGGTGGTCGAGGCCGGCGGACCGGCCGCGGCGCCGGGTCGCGGATTCGTCCTGCGCGACCTCGCCCGGCCGGAGGCCGAGCCGATCCCGATCGACCTGCCCGATCTCGCCGGCCGCGGCTACCTCAACGACGGCTGGTTGCTCTGGGGTGACTGGGTGGCTGCCAGCTACGAGGTCTTCGAAGGCAACCGCACCGTGCTGTTCGACTACCGCACCGGCGAGACGGTCGAGCTGCCGAACCACGTCGGGGCCCTCGCACTGGGTGAGGGCTGGGCACTGCTGGCCGACCATGACGCCAAGCAGGTCAGGCTGCGCGTCCTCGCCACCGGCGAGGAGGTGGTGATCGCAGACAGCGAGATCGAGGTGGCCACCGATGGCGTCCGCACCCTGGCCTGGGCGGGCGTCGATGGCGCCGGCATCGGCACCATCGGGGGGCTCGGGGCGCCGGTGTCCCGGCTGCTCGGCGCCCTGGGCGCGTCCGAGTTCCGGGCGGATGGCAGCAGCGCCTGGCAGCCGCAGTTCGACCTGACCGCCCCCACCGGTGCGGGGACGCTGCGGCTGGCCGACCAGGCCGGGACGGTGGTCGCCAGCATCCCCATCCCGGCGGCTCCGGCGGGCTCGATCCGTGGTGTTACCTGGGACGGACGCACCGACTCCGGCGCCCTGGCCGCCCCGGGCGACTACACCTGGACCCTCGACGTGGACGGCGCGACCAGCGTGGACGGTCTGCGCCCGGCGTCCGGCACCCTCACCGTGACCGGCTGACCCGGTGCACTAATTGCCACATAGTCGACCCGCGTGCCATATCTGTCGCGGAGACGCGACTATCTGGCAATTAGCGCACCCAGCGGAGCGTGATCGGGTCGCCCGGACGGAGCTGGGCGAGCCGGTCGGAATCCGCGATCACCCCGACCACTGGGTAGCCGCCGGTGGTCGGGTGGTCGGGCCCGAACAGGACGGGCAGCCCCCCGGGCGGCACCTGGACACCGCCGCGAACCACCGGCTCGCTGGGTAGTTCGGTGCCGATCCGAGCAGCGGCCCAGGCCAGCGCCTCGCCGAGCAGCCGGACGCCCACCCGGTCGGACTGCGGGGAGACCTCCCAGGTGCGTGCCAGGGCGGCCGGCTCTGCCAGCCAGTCCGGACGCGGGCCGGGCAGTACCTCGAGGACGGCGGGGAAGTCCGGCTCCAGCGTCCCGTCGGCCGCCGGCTGCCAGGCCGGGGCGAGCCCGACCGCCATGACGTCCCCTGCCTTCAGCGGAGGGGGGCCGAGCTGAGCGAGCAGGTCGCGCGAGCGCGACCCGAACTCGGGTTCCGCGAGCAACCCGCCACGCACCGAGAGGTAGCTGCGGACCCCCCGCGGTGGCAGCTCCAGCGCCAACTCGTCACCTTCGGCCAGCGCGAAGGCCCGGCCGAACGGCGCGGCCAGCCCACCGACCGTGGCCGGTACCGGAGCCCCCGTCAGCGCCACCTGAACCGGGCCCCCGCTGGCGCGCACCACCAGGCCGCCCAGGGTGATCTCGATGGCCGCATCGCGGCCCGCCGGGTCATTGCCGACCAGGGCGGCGCCGGCGCGGAAGGCCTTCCGGTCGAAAGCTCCCGAGCCGGTGATGCCGAGCGCGGCCAGGCCGGGGCGCCCGGCATCCTGCAGCAGGGCCAGCGGGCCCGGCCGTATCACCTCGAGGGCGCTCATGGCACCGCCTCGAACCGCACCCAGCGGCCGGGGGAGAGCAGGGCGGGCGGCTCCCGGGTGGGCTCCCAGAGCGCGGCCTCCGTCCGTCCGATCAGCTGCCAGCCGCCCGGGGAGCTGCGCGGGTAGATCCCCGAGAACTCGCCCGCCAGCCCGACCGAACCGGCCGGCACCGAGGGACGGGGTTCGGCCCGGCGGGGAACCTGCAGCCGCGGATCGCCGCCGGTCAGGTAGGCGAAGCCGGGGGCGAAGCCGCCGAAGGCGACGCGCCACGGGGCCGCGGTGTGGGCGGCGACGACACCGTCGACCCCCAGCCCGGTCAGCTCGGCGACCTCGGCCAGATCGGGTCCGTCGTAGGTCACGGCGATGGTGACCGTTCGCCCGGGATCGGGGACGGGAACGACGGCGGGAACCGTCGCCAGCAGGTGATCGAGCGCCGCGCGTCCGGCCGTCAGGGCCGACGGCGAGCCGAACCGCACCAATACGGTCCGTGCCGCCGGCACCACCTCGGTGACCCCGGCCACGGCGCCGCCGGCGAGCGCGTCGGTCAGCGCCGGCAACTGCGCCACGTCGGCCGGCTCCACCAGGATCGCGTCCGGGCCGCAGGGCAGTAGGCCGGGCATCAGCCCGCGAACCCGGCGAGCTCGATTCCGGCGGCTTCCAGCCGCTGGCGGATCCGGCGGGCGATGGCCACCGCGCCCGATGTGTCGCCATGGACGCAGATCGAGTCGGCCCGGATCGGGATCGGTCCGGTCGGGGTGGGGATCTCTCCCGTCGTCACCAGCTGCAGCACCCGGTCGCCGATCTGGTCCGGATCGGTCAGCATCGCTCCCGGGTCCCCGCGGGGGATGAGGCCGCCGTCCGGTCGGTAGCCCCGGTCGGCGAAGGCCTCGACAGCGGTCTCGAGACCGGTCTCGGTGGCGAGCCGGAGGGCCAGGCCCGGGCTCCCGAGCAGAACCAGCGCTGGGTCGAAGTCGTGGACTGCCGTCACCACGGCGCGGGCCTGGGCGGCATGCCGCCCGATCGCGTGGTAGAGCGCGCCGTGGGGCTTCACGTAGCGCAGCGCGGTCGCCGTCGCCCGGCAGGCGCCGGCCAGGGCTCCGAGTTGGTAGACGACATCGGCGTACAGCTCGTCCGGATCGACGTCGATGAACCGGCGTCCGAACCCGGCCAGATCGCGGTAGCCGACATGGGCGCCGATGACGACGCCGCGCTCTGCGGCCGCGGCGGCCGTCGCCAGCATCGTCCGCGGATCGCCGGCGTGGAAGCCGCACGCGACATTGGCGCTGGTCACGACGTCCAGCAGCGCGGTGTCGTCCCCCATCCGCCAGGCGCCGAAGGATTCCCCGAGGTCGGCGTTCAGGTCGATCCGCATGCCCTAACCGTGGCGCGCCGGAGCTCTCGGCGCAACCGCGGTTGCGGGCCGGGGCCGAGATCCCCGTCTTCGCGGGATGACGGAACCTGGGAGGCGCGCGTTCTCCACGCCAGGCCCGCGAAAGGCGGGACGACGTGACATCGCGCTCGGCGCGCCTCGCCAGAAGCTGCGGTTCGGGAGACCGCGGTGTTAACTAGTGCGGTGCCCCGCGTCCGGAACCCACTGCTGATCAGCCTGTTCGGGCTGCGCGGCAACGGCCGTGCCTGCGTCTACACCGAGCCGATGTGGGGCCTGTCGGGGATGCTGGTGCTGCCCTACGCCTCGGTGTTCATGCTGGCGCTCGGCGTCAAGGATGCCCAGATCGGCCTGCTGGCCACGATCTCGATGCTGTCCCAGGTGGTGTTCGGCCTGCTCAGCGGTGTCATCACCGACAAGCTCGGACGGCGGCGGACCACCGCGATCTTCGACCTCATCTCATGGTCGCTCCCGTTCCTGATCTGGGCCTTCGCGCAGAACTTCTGGTGGTTCCTGGTCGCCTCGGTGATCAACGGCGTCTGGCAGGTCACCCAGAACTCCTGGGACTGCCTGCTGGTCGAGGACGTGGACCGTGCCGAGATCCCGCGGGTGTATGCCCTGGTGAAGGCTGCCGGGGAGTTCTCGGCGCTGTTCGCCCCGATCGCCGCGCTGCTGGTCTCCCGGCTGGGCCTGGAGCCGGCGGTGCGGATCCTGTACCTCAATGCCTTCGTCATCCTGACGGTGAAGGTCTGGATCCTGTACCGGTTCTCCACCGAGACCGCGACCGGGCAGGTCCGGATGGCGGAGACCCGGGGCGTCAGCATCTGGCGTTCGCTCACCGAGTACCGGGGCGTGCTCCGGCTGATCATCCACTCCAAGGGGACGCTCTTCTCGCTGAGCATCGCCGCCATCGTGAGCGCGGTCGCCCTGGTGAACGGCACGTTCTGGCAGTTGGCGATCAACCAGCGGCTGGGAGTGCCGGATGCGCTGCTGCCGTTCTTCCCGATGATCCGATCGGTGCTCTCGGTGGTCTTCTTCTTCACGATCATCCCGCGGTTCACCCATGCCCGGAGCCTGAAGGCGCCCACCCTGATCGGCCTCGCCGTCTACCTGGCCGGGCAACTGTTGTTGGTGGGGATCCCCGAACCGGGCGGGGCCGCGTCCGGTTCGACCTATGCCCTGCTCGCCGGCTGCCTGCTGCTGGACGCCTTCGGCGGCGGGATCCTGTTCATGCTGGCCGAATCCCTGGTCGCGCTCCACGTCGATCGCGCCGAGCGCTCCCGCGTCATGGCGATCCAGCGCACCTGCGTCATGCTGGTCGCGGCGCCGTTCGGCTGGATCTCCGGATGGTTGTCGAGCATGGATCGCAGCTGGCCGTTCCTGCTCACCTCCGCCCTGCTCGGGTTCGGAATCCTGCTCGCCGCCCGGTTCTGGGTGACGACCCACCCCGCGGTGGAGCCGGAATCGGACGCCGCCGTGGCGTGATCGCCAAAGGGTTCTTCCGGCCAGGCTGAGCTCCTCACCGCTCACAAAACGCCCCGCCGCTCCGAGCTCCTCCCGGGGCGGCAAGACATCGGCGTGTCGCCTTGACGAGTTCGCGTATCTGGTCGCGCACCTGCTTTGGATGCCACTAAGGTGACGGTGTCGTGCGGGAGCGCCGCCGGCTACCGGAGAGGAAACGATGAGCGACTCGGTTGTCCCGTTGGGGTCCGTCAAGTTCCTGAAGGTGAGTGAAGTGGCGGCGCTGCTCCGGGTCTCCAAGATGTCGGTTTACCGCCTGATCCATGCCGGTGAGCTGGAGGCCGTCCGCTTTGGCCGCAACTTCCGCGTCCCTGAGCAGGCAGTCAACGTCTACCTGCGCGAGTCGTTCTACAACGCCGGCTGAAGCCGGTCGGTTGTAGCGAGTGCCGGGCCTGATTTCGCCTCTGCCGGGAGGAGTCAGTAAGATTCGGTGCTTGGGCCGGGAAACCGGCGTCGGCGGGCGGTAACGCTCGCATTGTCCAACTTCGCCGGCATTGCCGGCACCTGAGAGGTCTGCACGTGGGTTCGGTCATCAAGAAGCGCCGCAAGAGGATGGCGAAGAAGAAGCACCGCAAGCTGCTGAAGAAGACGCGCATCCAGCGTCGCCGCGCCGGCCGGTAGTCCACCGGCGGTGTCATCGGACGAGCGGGTTCTCCTGCTGGTTCGAGACGGCTGCCACCTCTGTATCGACGCCGCTTCGGTGGTCGCCGAGATCTGTGCCGACCTCGGCATCGCCTGGCGCAGCATCGACGTCGACAGCGATCCCCAGCTGCGATCCGCCTACACCGATCACGTCCCCGTCACCATCGTGGACGGGGTTGAGCACGCTCGCTGGTTCGTCGATCCCGCCAGGCTCCGCGCCGCGCTCGCCTGACGCGACCCGGAAGCCGCGGTGCGCTAATTGCCAGATACTCGACCTCCGGGGACATATCTGTGGCATGGAGCGACTATTTGGCGAAAACTGCACCGGTGGCCGGGAGCATCGCTGATGCCCCGGCGGCCCACGTATTGTTGAGGCCGCAGGCCGCTTAGCCGAGGAGTTCCATGGTCGCCAGTGTCGTCCACGTCGTCCGTCACGGACAGGTGTACAACCCCGACGCGGTGCTCTACGGACGCCTGCCCGGCTACCGGCTCTCCGACCTCGGCCAGCAGATGGCCGAGCGGGTGGGGGAGTACTTCGCCGATGCGAACCTCGCCTGGCTGGTGAGCTCCCCGCTGCAGCGGGCCCAGGAGACGATGGCGCCGATCGCCGCTCGTCACCCCCAGCTCGAGGTGAACCTGGACGAGCGGGTGATCGAGGCGGCCAACTACTTCGAGGGCAGCTCGTTCACCCGCGAGAAGGTCTTCCTGAAGCCCCAGGCATGGTGGGCGATGCGCAACCCGCTGCGGCCCAGTTGGGGCGAGTCGTACAACTCGATCGCCCGCCGCATGCAGGCCGCGATCACCGACGCCGCCAGCCATGCCCCGGATGCCGAGGCCGTCATCGTCGCCCACGAGTTGCCGATCTGGATGGCCAGGCTCTCGGCCGAGAACCGCATGCTGGTGCACGATCCGCGGCGCCGCGAGGCCCGCCTGGCCAGCGTCACCAGCTTCACCTTCCGCGACGGCGAACTGGCAGGGGTCGAGTACCACGAACCCGCCGGTGACCTGATCCCGGCGCGGAAGTCGCGGAAGTACCGTCCGGGGGCGTGATGCGCGCCCTGTCCGGCATCCTCGGCGCGACGCTGGCTCTGGTCGCGCTGGCGGGTTGCGGCACGCCCAGAACCGGCACCGGCGGCTTCGTCGCCGGCGACGGGTCGATCACCGTGATCGCTCCCGAGGAGCGCGAGCCGGCCCCGGTGATCGCCGGAGAGACCCTGGACGGCGAACAGTGGAGCAGCGAATCCGTCGACGGCCTGGTGATCGTCTACAACGTGTGGGGCTCGTGGTGTCCGCCGTGCCGGGCCGAAGCGCCTGCCCTGCAGGCGGTCGCCGATGCCACCGCCGATCGTGCGGTGCTGATCGGCATCAACACCCGTGACCTCGACCGGGCCATGCCGCAGGCCTTCGTCCGTGCCAACGAACTCACCTTCCCCAGCATCTTCGACCCGGACGGCAGCCTGCTGCTCGCCTTCGCCGGGCAGTTGCCGCCCAGCGCCATCCCCAGCACCCTGCTGATCGACCCGCAGGGACGGATCGCCGCCCGGGTGATCGGCGTCACCACCGAGGCGACCCTGCTGGGCCTGGTGGACGACCTGGCGGCGGGTGGCTGATGCTTCCCCTGGAGCTGGCCGACTGGGCCAAGGAGGCGGTGGGCGGCTCGATGCTGCTCGCCATCCCGGTGGCGGCGCTGGCCGGGCTGGTCTCCTTCTTCTCGCCGTGCGTGTTGCCGCTGCTACCCGGCTACCTCTCCTACGCGACCGGGATGGCGGCCGGCGAGATCGCCGAGGGACGAGCCTCCCGTGGCCGGGTGCTGGCCGGGACATTGCTGTTCGTGGCCGGATTCGCGCTGGTCTTCGTGGCCACCGGCGTGCTGATCGGTTCCCTGGGCGGGCTGCTGCTCACCTGGCGGCGTCCGATCACCGTGGTGGTCGGCCTGCTCACCATCGCGCTCGGCCTGCTGTTCGCCGGCTGGCTCCCGGTCGGCCGCGGCACGCTGCGGCTCAACCTCGTCCCCAAGGTGGGGGTCGCCGCCGCGCCGCTGCTCGGCATCGTCTTCGGGCTGGGCTGGACGCCGTGCATCGGCCCGGCGCTCTCGGTGGTGCTCAACCTGGCCCTGAACGAGGCCACCGCGCTCCGCGGCGGGTTGCTCGCCTTCGTCTACGCCCTGGGCCTGGGCCTGCCGTTCGTGATCGCCGGGCTGGCCTTCACCCGGATGGGCCGGGCGATCGGCTGGGTGAAGCGCCACCACCTGGCAGTTCAGCGGGCCGGCGGCATCGTGATGATCGTGGTGGGCATCCTGCTGGTCACCGGCTGGTGGGACGTCGTGATGTCGGTCATGCAGCAGTGGGTCAGCGCCTTCGAGGTGGTGATCTGATGCCCGTCGATCCCCTCGATCCCGTCGCCCCGTCCGATCCCGTCACCCCGTCTGATCCTCCACCGAGGGCCAGCCTTAGCGCTCCAGAGCCAGCCTTGAAGCCTGGCCCTCGGCACTCAAGACAGGCCCTCGGCGACGAGAGGGTCGCGATCGAGGGAGAGGAGAGCGAGGCGCGTGGGGCTGGCCAGGGCGTGGGCGACGATCCGGACGGGCCGGTGGCCGACGGCCGGGCGCGGATGAACCGGGCGCGCGGGATGCGGTCGGGGACGCTGCGCTGGGCCTGGGCGACGCTCACATCGATGCGCACCGCGCTGGCGTTGCTCCTGCTGCTGGGGCTGGCAGCGATCCCCGGATCGCTGCTGCCGCAGCGGCCAACCAGCCCGTTCGGAGTCGCGCAGTACCTGCTCGACAACCCCGAATGGGGGCCGTGGCTGGAGCGGCTCGGCCTCTTCGACGTCTTCGGCTCGCCCTGGTTCGCGGCGGTCTATCTGCTGCTGTTCGTCTCGCTGATCGGCTGCATCCTGCCCCGGTGCCGCGCCTACTACGACGCCCTGCGCGCCGAGCCCGGCGCCCTGCCGCGCCGGTTCTCCCGCTTCCCCGACCACGCCGCCGGAGCGGTCGGGCTCCCGGCCGATCAGGTGCTGGACGATGCCGAGGCGCACCTGCGCCAGGCCGGCTACCGGATTCGGCGGGAGGCATCCGGAATCTCGGCCGAGAAGGGCTACCTGCGCGAGGCCGGCAACCTGATCTTCCATCTCAGCCTGATAGCTGTCCTGATCGGGCTGGCCTGGGGAACGGTCTTCGGCTACCGCGGCAGCGCGATCGTGGTGGAGGGCAAGGCCTTCTCCAACACCCTCACCCAGTACGACGAGTTCTCCGCCGGCATCGGCTTCCGCCCCGAAAACCTGCCGGCCTTCACGATCGCGCTGGATGCCTTCGAGGCCGAGTTCGAGATCGGGCCGGTGCAGCGGGGTGCCGCGCGGCTGTTCCGCGCCACGGTCACCGTCAGCAGACCCGGCCAGGAGCCGCAGCGGCAACTGCTGGAGGTCAACGCGCCGCTCACGATCGACGGCACGGACGTCCACCTGCTGGGGCACGGCTACGCGCCGGTGGTGACCGTTCGCGACGGCAACGGCGATGTCGCCTTCTCGGGCCCGGTGGTGTTCCTGCCCGCCGACGCCAACTTCACCTCCAACGGCGTGATCAAGGCGCCGGACGCCCGTCCCGAGCGGCTGGCCTTCGAGGGGCTCTTCCTTCCCACGGCCCAGATCGACGAGGCGGGGATGCGCTCGGTGTTTCCGGACGCCTGGAACCCGCAACTGCTGGTGAACGCCTGGGCGGGGCCGCCCCGGGTCGAGACCGGGGCTCCCGAGAACATCTACGTGCTCGACCAGACCGGCCTGGAGCAGCTGATGCGGCCGGACGGCCAGCCGGTGCGGGCCGGCCTGGAGATCGGCACCAGCTACGACCTGCCGGACGGCCGCGGTTCGATCAGCTTCGACGGCCTGCAGCGCTGGACGAAGCTGCAGATCTCCACCACTCCCGGCGGCTGGTTCGTGCTGGGCAGCGTCCTGTTGGCCATCGCCGGGCTGTCGGTGTCGCTCACCGTCCGTCCCCGCCGGCTGTTCGTCCGGGTGGCCGGCGATTCGGTCGAGGTCGCCGGCCTGGATCGGGTGGACGGCCGCGCCGGCCTGCCCGAGGCGGTGGCCGCGCTGGCCGCGGCCTGCGGCATCGCCGGCCCAGGCGGTGGGACGCCCGGCGAACCGGAGCCGGTTGACGGGCATCCGGCGGGTACGCTGGCCGCTGACCAGACCGACATGCTCCCCGAGCCCGGTTCGTCCCGAACTCGGGGTGCAGGGTCCGGCGACCCGACCCCGGGCCGAACCTCTCCCGAGCCTCGCGAAGGCTCCCGCGGCCGGCCCGAGAACGCAGAGGAGGAGTCCGAGTGATCGCCGAATACTCCAACCTCGCCATGGTCTCGGCGACGGTGCTGTACCTGATCGCGCTGGTCTTCCACTCGCTGGAGTGGGCAGCCGCCCGCGGCGGTGCGGTCTCCGACCAGTCCCGTGGCAACGAGGAACGCTGGGGCCGGCTGGGGCTGTCGGCGACGCTGGTGGCCGCCATCGTCCATGTCACCGGGGTGGTGTTGCGCGGTGTGGCGGCGCAGCGGGCGCCCTGGGGCAACATGTACGAGTTCATCACCTCGTCCATCGCGATGGCGGTCGTGATCTACCTGGTCGGGGTGTTCTTCCTCGGCTGGAAGGGCTTCGGGCTGCCGGTCACCCTGCTCGCCTCGATCGGCGTGGGTCTGGCGGTCACCGTGTTCTACGTGGACGTGGCACCGCTCATGCCCGCCCTGCACTCGGTCTGGTTCGTCATCCACATCGTGGCGGCAGCGCTGGCCGGGGCGGTCTTCAACATCGGCGGTATCGCGTCCATCCTCTTCCTGATCCGGCAGCGGGCCGAACGCAGGGCCGCCGCGGCCGCGGGCACAGTCGTCACCAGTAAGGTCGCCGCCGGCGTCGGCTCGTTCTCCTACACGCCTGAACCGGCCGACCCACCGGGCGTGACCGGCTATCTGGCCCGGCTGCCAGACTCCGCGACGCTCGACCGGGTGAGCTACCGGATGCACGCCTTCGCCTTCCCACTGTGGACCTTCGCGGTCGCTGCCGGCGCGATCTGGGCGCAGTACGCCTGGGGCCGGTTCTGGGGCTGGGATCCGAAGGAGACCTGGTCGCTGGTCACCTGGATCGTCTACGCCGCCTACCTGCACGCCCGCGCCACCGCCGGCTGGAAGGGCACCCGGGCCGCCGTCCTGGCGATCATCGGCCTGGTCAGCTTCTGGTGGAACTTCGTCGGGGTGAACCTGCTGCTGAACGGCCTCCACTCCTACGCCGGCATCTGACCCGTTTCCCGCTCTCCACGTGCGAGGTCACGCGAAGTCCGTCGATGACATCTGTCACGGCTCCGCCGTGCTGGCTGCACGGGGATCGGTGATGGCTTTCACTGGGGAGGAAGCGGTTGGTGGATGAGGCTTAGGACATGACCTCGACCGCCATCACCCCCGTCGCCCAGGATCACGGCAGCGCCGACGTGCTGACGCTCACCGGAGTCCGGCGCTCCTACCCCACCCGCAGCCGCTTCAACGTGCTGACCGGACGGCGAGTGCCGGTCGAGTGGTTCGAAGCGGTGCGCGGCGTCGACCTGCGGGTCGGCCGCGGCGAGCTGTTCGCCCTGCTCGGCACCAACGGCGCCGGCAAGACCTCCACGGTCGAGCTCGTCGAAGGCCTGGGGAGGCCCAGCGCCGGCACCATCCGCGTCTTCGGTCGTGACCCGGTGGCCGAGCGCCGGCTGGTGCGGCACCGCACCGGGGTGGTGCTGCAGGCCTCCGGCTTCCCGCCCAGCCTGACCGTGGCCGAGATGGCCCGTGCCTGGCACGCCACCCTCACCCGGCCGCTGCCCTGGGCCGAACTGGTGGACGCGGTGGCGCTCACCGGACGGGCGGACGTCGAGATCGCCAAGCTCTCCGGCGGCGAGCGACGCCGGCTCGACATCGCCCTGGCGCTGATGGGCGACCCTGAGCTGCTGATCCTGGACGAGCCGACCACCGGCCTCGACCCGGAGAGCCGCCGTTCGATCTGGGACCTGATCAAGGCTCGAGTGGTCGCCGGCAGTTCGGTGCTGCTGACCACCCACTACCTGGAGGAGGCCGAGCAGCTCGCCGACCGGATCGCCATCATGCACGAGGGCGTGGTTGCGGCCGAGGGGACGCTGGCCGAGATCGTCGCCGACGCCCCGGCCCGGATCAGCTTCGTCCGTCCATCCGGTCTCTCGCTGACCGACCTGGACGTACCCGGCGCGAGCGTCACCGCATCCGACACCGTCACCCTCACCACCCACGCCTTGCAGGACACGCTCCGGCGCGTCCTGACCTGGGCCGGCGACACCCAGCTCGCCGGCCTGGACGCCCGCTCCGCCTCGCTGGAGCAGGTCTTCCTCTCGATCGCCGACACCCAGGAGCTCCGATGACCGCCCTCACCGCCCCCGCCCGTCCGGCCATCGGCAGCGGCCGTCGCCGCTTCGGTGCCCTGGTGCGCGCCGAGACCACCATCCTGCTGCGCAACAAGACCGCGGTCTTCATCGCCGTCGCGCTGCCCTTCCTGATGGCCGTCGCCTTCAGCGGCATCGCCATGGATCGAGAGCTCCTCGGCGTCACGCTGGGCATCATCCTGCTGGCCACCGGGCTGCTGTTCGTCGTCTACTACACGCTGGTGACCTCGCTGGTCGGGCGCCGGGAACAACTGGTACTCAAGCGGCTGCTCTCCGGTGAGCCCACACCCTGGGAGATCCTGCTGGCCCCGGCCGTGCCCCTCTGGGTGCTGCTGGTCATCCAGGCCGGTCTCGGCGTCGGCGGCGGATTGCTGCTGGGCGCTCCGCTGGCCCATCCGTGGGCGCTGGTGCTGGCCGTCGTCGGTGGTGTCTCGGCCTGGACCGCCCTGGCCGTCTGGAGTGCCACCTGGACCCGCACAGTCGAATCCGCCCAGCTCACCACCATGCCGCTGATGATGATCTCGCTGCTGCTCTCCGGCTTCTCCATCCCCCTCTCCGCGCTGCCCGAGCCGGTGGAACGGCTGGCCCACTGGCTACCGATGACCCCGGTGGTCGACCTGCTCACCTTCGCCCATACCGGCATCACTCCCGCAGGGACGCCGGTCGACGGCCTGGGCGCGGCGCTGCTGGCCGGCGGGTGGATGCTGCTGCCGCTGCTGCTGTGGACGCTGCTGGGCTTCGTCGCCGGCGTCCGCGGCTTCCGCTGGGATCCCCGCTCCTGAGGTCCCCAGTAGGTGGAGCCGCGCGACTAACCTGCCAGGAAGGAACTGAGGAGCACCATGACCAACCCGATCGCGGGCGTGGCCCAGGCCGAGCGGTACACCTACCAGTCGCTGCACTGGGGCCTGCCGATGACGCCGCTGCTCCTGGTCTTCTACGCCCTCGTACTGCGGAGCGATATCCACTCGTGGGCAGTGGTGGGCGCCGTGCTGGCCAGCGCGGTCGCCGCCTGGGCCGGCCTGGTGGTGCTCCACACCGGGCTGCGTTTGGCCGGCGACCTGGCTCCGGGAACCTGGGATCGGCTGTTCTTCGCACCCGCGCGACAGCGGGTCTGCATCGTGGTGTGGGCTGTCGCGGCGTTGCTCACCTGCGTTTTCGCGTCCTTCCTGGTTCCGGCGATCTTCGAACCGGGGCGGTTCGTTGACGCGCTGACGCTCTCGCTGGCGGCCGCGACCCTCGCCTATCCGGTGTTCGGCCTGACGCGCCGGCGGTTCCCCGTCTACGCCGTGGCGCTCGGTCTGGTGCTGGCCTGCCTGGCCGTTGCCGCCGACCTCGAAACGCTGGCGTATCGGATCGCCCTGCTCTTTCCCACCGTGCTCTGGACGGGGATGTGGGTGCTGCTGACCTCCATGTGGGTGAGCGTGCTGCAGACCACCAAGGAACTCGATCGCGCCCGCCACAGCAGCGCCCGCCTGGCAGTGGCCGAGGAGAGGCTGCGGTTCGCCCGCGACCTGCACGACGTGTTCGGACGGACGCTGTCCGCGGTCGCCCTCAAGGCCGAACTCGGCGCCGCCCAGGCCGAGCAGGGCCGATCCGAGGCGGCCGCCACCATGCACGAGGTGCAGGCGATCGCCACCGACGCCCTGGCCGAGATGCGCGACCTGGTCCGGGGCTACCGCGAGACCGACCTGGCGACCGAGGTGGCCGGTGCCCGCTCCCTGCTGGAAGCCGTCGGCATCGCCGTCACCACGGTCATCGAGGCGGGCCCGCTGCCACCCGCAGCCGCGCGTTGCCTGGCCTGGGTCGTCCGGGAGGGCACCACGAATGTGCTGCGGCACGCCGCGGCGACCACCGTGCAGCTGGCCCTGATCCGGGACGCGTCCGGCATCACACTGACCCTCGTCAACGACGGTGCCGGCGACGTAGCCCCCGAAGCGGGTTCCGGCCTGGCCGGGCTGACCGAGCGACTCGGCGAGGTGGGTGGCACCCTGAGCTCCCAGCTTCAGGACGGCCGCTGGACTCTCGCAGCCCACATGGACCAGGCCGCGTTGGCGCGCCTGGACGAGGCAGGATCGTCCTCATGAACGACGCGACCACCCCGGACGACCGACCCACCGGCGGGAAGGTCGAGACCGCGCGCGGGGGAGCTGTGCCCGGGCCGGAAGGGCCGGCCGCCATCCGGGTCGTGATCGCCGAGGACGAGCACCTGATCCGCGAGGCGCTGGTCTCCCTGCTGGGCCTGACCGGTGACATCGAGGTGGTCGGCCAGGCGGCTTCCGGCGACGAGGCGCTGGCCGTGCTGCGGCATGTGATGCCGGATGTGGCCGTGCTCGATCTGCAGATGCCGGGGCTCTCCGGGGTGGAGGTCGCGGCCGCGTGCGCCCAGGAGCTGCCCGGCTGCGCCTGCGTGATCGTCACCAGCCACGGGCTGCCCGGGCATCTCAAGCAGGCTCTCGCCCAGGGCGTCCGGGGCTTCCTGCCCAAGACCACCTCGGGGGCTGCCCTGGCCGAGGTTATTCGCACCGTTCACGCCGGGGGCCGGTACGTCGATCCGCAGCTGGCGGCCGATGCCATCGCCGCCGGCGACTCACCCCTCACGCCCCGCGAGGCGGACGTCCTGGAAGCCGCCGACGACGGGGCGCCGGTGGAGGAGATCGCCCGCCGGGTGTCGTTGTCGCCAGGGACGGTGCGCAACTACCTCAGCTCCGCCATGGGCAAGCTGCACGCCGCCACCCGGCACGAGGCGGTGCGGGTCGCTCGCGAGCGCGGCTGGATCTAGCTCGGGACCGGCAGCGGCTCGGTGGGACGCAGCACGAGGCCGGTGCGCAGCTTGGGCGTGAAGAAGGTCGACTTCGGCGGCATCAACAGGCCCTCGCGGGCGGTCCGCTGGATCTCGGCCAGCGAGGTCGGCCGGATCAGGATGCCGGCGGTCACCGCTCCCGAGCCGACCAGCTCGATCATCTCGTCCAGCCCGTGCTGGTAGTCCACCCGGGCCGGCGATCCCGCCAGGGCGTGCTCCAGCCAGGCGCCGTCGAGCGCGCGGACGCCGTCGAAGGCGCCCGGGCGCGGTGTCAGCCACTCGGCGCTCCCGTCGGGATGGAGCAGCACGAGCCGTCCGGATTCGACCATCTCGGCCAGCAGCCCGGGGCTGGGCGCCGGGGCCGGCGAGAGGGCGAAGCAGCCGGAGAGGTCAGCGCGCAGCTGATCGAGGGAGCACCCGGTGTACACCCGGTGGATCGCCTCGATGCTGAGCTGGTCGGCCACCAACTCGTTGATGAAGGCGAGGGTGTACTCCGCTGCGGTGTCGGTGCGGCCGGTCGCGGCGCGGATCTCGTCCCGGTACTGCTGGGAGACGCCGTAGCGGTGGTGGCCATCGGCGATCAGCACATCGTCGGCGGCCAGGATGGCTGCGATCTCGGCGATCCGGGCCGGGTCGGTCACCCGCTCGACCACGTGCTCGACGCCGTCGACCAGCAGCGAGCCGACCGGCTCGCCGGGTTCGGCGAGGGCGGCGGTCAGCCCGGCGGCGAGCGACAGCCCCCACACTGGTGACAGGTTCGCGGCTGTGGCCCGGGTCAGGTCGAGGCGGTCGGTGGAGGCCTTCGGCGTCACCCGCTCGTGCGGCAGCACGCCGTGGTCGCCGTAGGGCATCACCTCCAGCCCGCCGAGCACGCCCGAGATGGTGCGCCGGGTGCCGGCCGCGTCGGTGAATCGCATCCGATAGAGGGTGACGGAGGGCTCCGGATCCAGCACGAGCGTGCCGTCGGCCAGCCAGGAGCGCAGCCGGGCGGCGGCCACGCCGTAGCGTTCGTCACCACCGGGCGGTACGTCGATGCCCACGATGTTGTGCTCGTCGCGGGCGGCCAACTCGGCCACGTCTGCGTCGGAGAGCACGTCGTAGGGCGGCGCGATCACCCGATCGAGGTTGGTGCCCGGAGCGAACCGGATGGCGCGGAAGGGAGCGAATCCTGGCATGGCTCCACGCTAGCGGTCGGGTCGGACGCCCCGCAGCCGGCCGGTTCTGCCGGACACCCCGAGGCGATCAGGGCGGCGAGGCCGCTCAGCCGTGCTTCTCCCAGAAACCGGCCATGTCGTCGTCGCGCATCGCGGTGGCCATCCCGTCCAGCTTGTCGAAGTCGACGATGTCGATCGAGGCGCCGGCCGGCGACCGTCCGAAACCCTTGATGGGCGCCTCGACGGAGCGGATGCTGGCGCTGCCGTCCAGGCGCAGGCTGGTGGCGAGATCGAACATCGCCTGGCTGGAGAACTCCTCGTCCACGGTGAAGTAGGCGCCGATCTGCCCGGCGATGTTGCTGAACGTGGCCGGGTTGGCCAGCGTCTCCGGTCGCATCAGCTTCAGCGCCAGCGCCTTGGTCACCGCGCGGTGCCGTTCGGTGCGGTCGAGATCACCCCGGGGCAGTCCGTGCCGCTGACGGACGTAGGCGAGCAGCGCCTCGCCTTCCAGGGTGATCTTGCCCTTCTCGAAGGTGTGCCCGCGGGAACTCGACGCGATCTTGTTGTTCACGGTGACCCCGCCCACCTCGTCGCTCAACCCGAGGAAGCCCTCGAAGTCGATCATGGCGACGTGGTCCATCCGCACGTCCAGCAGCTTCTCCAACGTCTCGACGGCGAGCACCGGGCCGCCGAAGGAGTAGGCGGCGTTGATCTTGTTCTTGCCGTGGCCGGGGATGGGGACGTACATGTCGCGCGGGAACGAGATCAGGTACACCGCATCCCGCGCGCCGTTCACGTGCGCGACCATCAGCACGTCACTGCGGCCACGCTCGTCGCCGCGGGTGTCGGAGCCCATCAGGACGATGTTCATCGGAGCGTGGGCGACACCCGGCTGGGCCTGGCTGGTCGGACGGTCGGAGTTGGTGGGCAGCATCGATGCATCGCGGTTGATGCTGTTCAGTGCGCCGATGCCGAGCACAGCGTAGAGAGCCACCGCAGCCAGCGCCAGGACGACGACGCCGGCGAGCCCCACCAGCAGCCAACGCCACGGATGCCGTCGCTTGCGCCCCGATTCCTGGGCCGACGCGGCGTCGTCGGCGAACCTCTCTCCGCTCATTGCTTCCCCCTCACTCCGGGGTTCAGCCTACTGAGCCGGGCCAACCGAGCAGGCGCGTCGACCTCGGTGAGCCCGACCAGCGCACAGGGCCGGCCGCTGCCTCCCGGCGCGGCCGACCCCGTGGAGTTCAGCTCTCGCGACGTCGCCAGACGAGCACCACGGCGCTGATTCCGGTGGCCATCAGCGCGGCCGCCGTGATCAGATACGGCGTCGTGGAGGAGCCGGTCAAGGCCAGTTCCGTCGACTCCGAGGTGCTTTCGGTCTTCTTCTCGCTGACCGTCTTGGTCGGCTTCTCGGCCACGACGCTCAGCGCGCAGGCCTCCCCGTTCTCGCCCAGGGCGCTCAGGCTGTAGTCGCCCGCCTCCTTCAGCGTCAGCGGGAACGAAGCGTTGCCGTCCGTGCCGGCGGTGGCGGTCTTCGTGGCCGAGGAAGACTTCGACGTGATGGTGAGCGTGGTCTTCGAGTCGGGTGTGGTCTTCACGGTGACGGTGGTGCTCCCACCGGCCTTCACCTTCGCCGGGCTCGCGCTCGCCGTGCAGTAGGACGGCGGACGATAGTCGTTGTCACCCGTATCACCGTCCGCGCCCAGCGCCATGGTGGCCGGCCAGGCGGCGAGGATGATGGAACTCGCGCTCAGCGCGACAAGACGTAATTTCATGTCAGGCTCTCCCCCCAAGAGCAATCACGGCCACGCCCCCCAGCGGGGCCGTTTGTGCGATGGTACCCAGCCGACGTGCGAATTGCCAGGCATCCACCGAACATTGCTTATGTCCGGCGGCGCCGGGAACCGGATCGTGCCGAGGGCGTTCGGTCGCTCAGCGGTCCCGGGCGCCGGGGGTGAGGCGCACCACGGGTTCGCCCGGCTGGTCGGGTCCGGTCGTGATCTGCCAGCTCAGTTCGACGGCCTCGCCCGGCTGCACGGCGATCGTCTGGGCGCTCACCGCCAGTTCGTCGTGCGTCGTGGTGAAGCCCGGCCAGTCGGCCGGTGCGGCGACCACCAGGCCGCCGGTCGGCGCGTAGGCGAGGACGTTCACCTGGATGACGCCGTCGCTGTTGTCGGCCTGGACGTAGTCGGGCAGGTTTGCGGCCTCGCCCGGCTCCAGGAGCGAGGTGAGTCGTGCCCGGAGGGTGTAGCTGCGAGTCCCGTCCGGCTGGGCAACCTCATCGGTGAGTTCGGCGACGCTGTCGAGGTAGTACCCGGTCTTCGAAGCGGTCGTGAGGTTGAGGAAGACGCCGACCGCGGGTGCCGTGCCGTGCCGGGTCTCGACGTCCCCGCGCAGCGCGCCCGTGGTGCCGACCTGGTCGAGCAGGCCCCGCTCGCGCTCATCGGCCGACCACATCAGCAGTCGGTGCCGTCCGATCGAGTCGGTCACCGCCCGGATGAGCGCGGTCGGATCCGCCGAGCTCGACATCACTTCCTTGAGCACGGCCTGCGAGGCGAGCGCGAAGACCGCGTCCTGATCCGCCGGGCGCTGGTAGCGGGCGTAGATGTCGGACATCAGGAAGCTCGCCGCGTTGTCGGCATCGAGGGTGATCGACTTCCCCAGCGGATCGTCGAACGTGACGGGTCCGGTCGCGGCGAGGAAGCCGGCCAGCGCCACGGGATCCAGCGATAGCACGATCGCCGGAGAGTCGCCGGTCTCCTGCTGCCACATGGTGACGGCGAGTTCGGCGCTGCGAGGGAAGTCGGGGGTGAGATTGACGTCCTGGATGAAGAGCCCGAGGTCGGCGCTGAAGAGCACCCGCTCGGCGTCGGTGAGCGGCAGGACAGGGGATTGGTAGGGGCCGAACTGACCGCTGCTGCGCTGCTGGGCGATGGTCAGCTCGCCGTCGTCGGCGTGCAGCAGCAGTGCGGCTCCGGCGATGCCGCCGGTAGCCCGTAGCTCGGCGTTGTTCTGGGCGAGCACCAGCCAGTCCCGGGCGCCGTCGGCCCCCAGCAGCGCGGGAATGAGCGTGACGGCCGCGGCGGCGGAGGAGGTCAGCTCGCGCGCCTCGGCGAGCTCGTCGGCCAGCTTGCCGACCGCCTCGGCGAGTTGCGGGATCAGGGGAGCGCGGTCGATCCCCGCGACCGCGGCGTGCGCCTGGTCGACGGCCTCGCTCCCGGCGACAACCTGGTCGTGCACCTCGCGGAGCGGAGCGGTGTCGATCCGGCCGTCCCGGGGCCCGAGCTGAGCGGGAGTGAGGCTGCTCACCGCGGTGGCCAGGCCGGGCAGGCCGTCGACGGCGAGCCGGTCGACGTTGGCTGTGACGGTCTGCAGGGCGCGGGTGTTGTCGCCGATCCAGGGCAGCCACCCGGCGATCGTCCAATGGGGGCCGGTGGTGGCCGACATCGCGCGGGCCGTCGTGGCCTGGATCGTGCCGACGCGATCAGCCACCGCCTCGGGATGATTGCGCGCGTCGTCCAGCAGAGCTGGCACGGCGGTGGTGAGCTCGGTCAGCGCGTCGCGGGCGCGGAGCGCGTCCAGGGCCACCCAGGTGCCCAGGCCGCCGAGGATCAGCACCAGGCCGCCGATGATCCAGAGGGTCAGCCGGATCCCGCGTCGCCGGGGTCGCTCCGTGCCATCGGTGGAGTCGTCGGTGGGCACCGCCTCGTCGCTCATCTCGCCCCCAGGTAGATCGCCGCGTGGACAGCCCGGAGCCTACCTGCCGAGGGTCTGGGCGGCATCCCGTCCGGGGCGGCCACCTCAGCCGGCGCAGCTCTCCCGTGGTGCCCGAGCACGGGTGGGAGGCCCAGCGCGGCAGGGCTACCCGACGGATCGGGGGTTCGTCGTCACTGGCCGGCTGCGGCGTACTTGGCCTCGGTGGCCTGCTTCATCGGACGCCACCAGGCCTCGTTAGCGCGGTACCAGTCGACGGTGGCCGCCAGGCCGGCCTCGAAGTCGCGGTAGCGCGGCTGCCAGCCGAGTTCGGTGCGGAGCCGGGTGGAGTCGATGGCATACCGCAGATCGTGTCCGGCGCGGTCGGTGACGTGGTCGTAGGCATCGGCCGGCTGCCCCATAAGCCCCAGGATCAGTTCGATGACGCTCTTGTTGTCCTTCTCGCCATCGGCACCGATCAGGTAGGTCTCGCCGAGCTGGCCGGTCTCGATGATGCGCAGCACGGCCAGATTGTGGTCGTCCACGTGGATCCAGTCCCGCACGTTCTGCCCGGCGCCGTACAGCTTGGGACGGATGCCGTCGATCACATTGGTGATCTGCCGCGGGATGAACTTCTCGATGTGCTGGCGCGGGCCGTAGTTGTTGGAGCAATTGCTGAGCGTGGCCCGCACTCCGAAGGAGCGCACCCAGGCGCGCACCAGCAGGTCGGAGCCGGCCTTCGACGCCGAGTACGGGCTGGACGGGTTGTACGGGGTGGTCTCGGTGAACTTCGCCGGATCGTCCAGCTCCAGGTCGCCGTACACCTCGTCGGTCGAGATGTGGTGGTACCGCTTGTCGTGCCGCCGCACCGCCTGCAGGAGTTCGTAGGTGCCCACCAGGTTGGTCTGGATGAAGGGCGAGGGATCGTTGAGCGAGTTGTCGTTGTGCGACTCGGCCGCGAAGTGCACCACCACATCGTGGTCGGCGACCAGGCGATCGACGAGGCCGGCGTCGGTCACCGAGCCTTCGACGAAGCCGTACCGGCGCTCGTCCAGCCCGGCCAGCGAGGCCGGGTTGCCAGCGTAGGTGAGCGCGTCCAGGACGGTCACCGCGTCATCGCTGGTGTCGAGCACCAACCGCACGAAGTTGCTGCCGATGAAGCCGGCACCGCCGGTAACCAGGATTCTGCTCATGAGCGCATCTTAGGAGTCCGCCAGGGGAGCTGCGGGAAGGCGCCCGGACCGGCGGCGATGAGCCCTGATCCGGCCGGGCCCGGCAGCCCTGGCCGCCGGGCCGGGGAAGAACCGGATCGGCCAGGCCGGTGACCGTCGTGGAGAGTACCGAACTCATCACTGCGGGAATGCAAGCCGGGCGGCGGGTTCGGGGTCGTCCGACAATGGCGCTCTGCCCCACCATCTTGTCGATGCCCTAGAGTGCGGGCCATGCAGCCACGTGTCTCTGTTGTCATCGCGACCCGGAACCGCCCGGAGATGTTGCGGGAAGCGATCGAGGCGGTCGTCACGCAGACCTACGAGGGCCCGATCGAGTGTGTGATCGTCTTCGATCAGACCGAGCCGGACCTGACTCTCGTCAGCGAGGACGAACACCGCCTCATTCGCGTCATCACCAACGCCGAGCGGAAGCCTGGCCTGGCCGGGGCCCGGAACACCGGCATCCTGGCCGCCACGGGTGACTACGTGGCGTTCTGCGACGACGACGACATCTGGCTGCCGACCAAGCTCGCCAAGCAGGTTGCCAGCATCGGATCGGCCGTCATCTCCGCCACCGGCATCGTGATCAACTACGGCGACAGCCGCGTCGAGCGTGTCCCCGACGCATCGACGTTCACCCTGGAGACCCTCGTCCGCAAGCGGCTGATGGAGGCCCATCCCTCGACCGTGATGATCCGTCGCGACGTGCTGCTCGACAAGATCGGGCTCGTCGACGAGGTGCTGCCCGGCAGCTATGGCGAGGACTTCGATTTCATCATCCGAGCGGTCCAGGCAGGTCCGATCTCGCTCGTCGAGGAGCCACTGGTCGTGGTGCGGTGGGGGCAGTCGATGTTCTCCCGCGACTGGGGGACGATCGTGGCGGCGATCGACTACCTGATCGACAAGCACGAGGTCATCCGGCGCGATCGTCGGGCACTGGCCCGGCTCTACGGCCGGCGCGGCTTCGCCAACGCTGCCCAGAAGCACACCCGCGAGGCGCTCAGCGATGCCTGGCGCACCTTCCGGCACTCGCCGACCGAGAAGCGGGCGTACGTGACCCTGCTGGCCACGACCCAGATCATCTCGGCGCCGAAGCTGCTGGACATGGCCCATCGCCGGGGGCACGGAATCTGACCCTCACCGCGGGGGAGTCGGATCGAGGGGGACGATGAGCACTGTCGGCATCATGTCGATGCAACGGATCTGGAACTACGGATCCTCGTTGCAGGCCTACGCGCTGCGGCGGCTGATCGAGGGCCTGGACGACGCGCACCGGGTGAGCTACGTCGACTACCGGCCCGGCGAGACCCTGATCGAGGCCGCCCGGCCCCGGGGCGGCCGAGTCGGCCGGACCCTGGCGAAGCTGCGTGAGTACAACACGCCCGATGTGCGGTTGATCGACCGCTGGCGCTTCGTCAACCACAAGCGTCACTACGCGCGCCGGTACTTCCCGCCGCTGGGCCTGCCGCTGCAGCCCAATCACGATCTCGACCTGGATGTCCAGGTGATCGGCAGCGACGAGGTCTTCAACTGCGTCCAGGCGAACACCAACGTCGGCTACTCCCGGGATCTGTTCGGGCACGGTTCCCCGGCCGGAAGGCTGGTCTCCTACGCCGGCTCCTTCGGGAACACGACCTGGGAGCGGATCGCCGCGGCCGGAATCCGCGATGAGCTGGCGGAGGACTTCGCCCGCTTCGACGTGATCTCGGTCCGGGACGAGAATTCCGCCGGCATCGTCGAGGCGCTGACCGGAACCCGGCCGGCGGTGCACGTCGATCCGGCGCTGGCCTACGACTTCCTCGGCCGGGAATCGAGGATTCCCGCCGGACGGCTCTTCCCGGGCCGCTACCTCATCGTCTACGGATACTCCGGGCGCCTCACCGCGGCGGAGAACCGGGAGTTGCGACGCCATGCCGATCAGCTCGGGGCGGCGATCCTCACCTTCGGCGGCGTCCAGCCGTGCGGCGACCGGTTCATCGACTGCGGCCCGCTCGAACTGCTGGCCTACTTCCGGGATGCCGAGGCGGTGGTCACCGACACCTTCCACGGCACGATCTTCTCCCTGATCAATCACGTGCCGTTCGCCAGCCTGGTCCGTCCCAGCGTCGGCGGCGGCTACGGCAATGAGGAGAAGCTGGGCTTCCTGCTGGACACCTTCGGGCTGAGCGGCCGCCGGCTGACGGAACCGGGCAGGCTGGCATCGCTGCTCGCCGAGCCGATCGACTTCGATTCGGTCGACCGGATCCTGCAGCGGGAGCGCGGGCGTACCCTCGACTATCTGACCAGCGCGATAGGGGTGAATCCGGCATCGTGAAGTACAGCAGGCCCAAGCAGGCCGTGAAGAAGATGCTGCAGAAGGGACGCCTGCGCTACCTGGCCCACACCGACATCGCCCGGTTCTCCCGCTACGCCGCCCTCTCGTCCTTCGACGACGACTACGAGCAGGCCGTCGCGCGCATCATGTACAACGTGCACGCGCTGGAGAAGGGGCTGGCGCGCACCGCGGATCGCCGGCTCGGCTTTGGCTCCAAGGCGCTGAGCAACCTCAACGGGGCGCTGCGGGTGTACCGGCGGAAAGGCTACGATCCCGCCGGCTTCGCCTGGGTGGAGGGGCTCTCGGTCATCCAGCGCTACCTCGAACTGCACGCCGATCACGGCCACGATGTGAGCTTCCTGGCCGGCATCATCGATCCGGAGTTCCTCGCGCCACCGGCCGCCGATGACTTCAGGGCCGCCGGAACCAAGGTGATCAGCCGCGGCGACAAGCTGGCGAACGCGTCCAAGAACTTCTACGAGCTCGCCCAAGGACGTTCCGCGGTGCGCGAGTTCTCCGGGGAGCCGATCGACCCCGACAAGGTGCTGCGCGCCCTCGACAACGCGACCAAGACCCCGTCGGTGTGCAACCGGCAGGGCTGGCGAGTGTACTGGACCGAGGACAAGGCCCTGGCGGGCCAGGTGCTGGCGCACCAGCGCGGCTTCGGCTACCCGGAGCTGCCCGAGGTCCTGCTCACCATCACGGTCTCCAACAACACCTTCCTGAGCCCGGTGGAACGGAATCAGGGCTTCGTCGACGGCGGACTGTTCGCCATGTCGGTGATGTACGGGCTCGAGCACGAGGGCTTGGCTGCGGTGCCGCTGAACGCCTGCCTGTACGACCGCGCGCAGCGGGCAATCCGTTCATTGCTGGACATCGATCCCTCGGAGGTGATCGTGATGTTCCTCGCGGTGGGGGCCTTCGCCGACGAGACGGTCGTGCCGGTCTCGGACCGGCGTTCGCCGGAGACATTCGTCCGCCGACGTTGATTTTGGTATCGATATCGGGGCTAGTCACCCGCTTCTGTCACAGTTTTGTGGTTGAACGCTCTTGAATTCTCGGGCCTCGACCGGAGATAATCAGCACGATCGTCTGGGGGGACGTAAGGAGCATCGCAGTTCAGGGGGGATTGCGATGTAGTTCCCCTCAGGCCGAAGACATTGGGGGGATCATGTCAGGACGCCGAGTCCTTCTTTCGTTGTTTGCCGTCGTAATGGCGGTATTCCAAGCCGTCGTTCTGATACCCACCGCCCAGGCGGTGTCAGAGCCTGTCGGCCGGCTGGTGAGTGACGACCCAGCGAACTACACGCCGCACGCGCTGGATGGCCGGATCCTGTCGATCATCAAGGTGGGCAACACCATGATCGCGGGCGGCACCTTCACGCAGGTGCGCAACAACAGCAACAACACGGCCATCAACCGCAACCGACTGATGGCGTTCAATCCGACCACGGGTCAGATCAACAACTCGTTCCTGCCGGAGCCGAACGGCACCGTGAATGTCGTGATCGACGCCGGTGACGGGCAGACCATCTTCGTGGGCGGCACCTTCACCTCGATCGGTGGCGGCGACGCGAAGTACCTGGCGCGCATCCGGCTCTCCGACGGCTCGCTGGTCACCTCGTTCAGTGCGGGCAACGTCGCGGGCCAGGTCAAGGATCTCCGGCTGGTCAACGGCCGGCTGTGGGTTGCCGGCGCCTTCACCCACATTCGTGGTGTCAACCAGCCGGCGCTGGCCACGATCAACCCCAATACCGGTGCCTTCGACTCCTTCTTCACGCAGCGGATCGCCGGTACCCACCGGCCCAACGACGGCTACACGACCGTCGCGAAGATCGACGTGGATCCCAGCGGAACCCGGCTGGTGGGCGTGGGCAATTTCGACACCGTGTCGGATCTGAAGAACCACCAGTTCTTCGTGCTGGACATCTCCGGTGGCTCGGGCACGTTGGCGAACTTCCAGACCGGCTTCTACGAGACCGGTTGCTCGACCTCCTTCGACTCCTACATGCGCGACCTTGACTTCGCGCCGGACGGATCCTTCCTGGTCGTCTCCACCACCGGCGCGTACGGTGGCTCGAACGGTGCCTGTGACACCACCGCCCGGTGGGATCTCTCCCAGGCCGGCAACGGGCTCCAGCCCTCGTGGGTGAACTACACCGGTGGCGACACGACCTACGCGGTCGAGGTGACCCCGACAGCCGTCTACGTCGGTGGTCACCAGCGCTGGCAGAACAACCCGTTCGCCGGTGACCGCGCGGGTGCGGGCGCGGTGTCGCGCCTCGGCATCGCGGCGCTCAGCCCGCTGAACGGCCTGCCCTACAGCTGGGATCCGACGCGATCGACGGGCGTCGGCGTGTTCGACTTCACAGTGACCAGCGAAGGCCTGTGGGCCGTCTCGGATACCGAGCGCTGGGGCAGGAACTTCGAGTTCCACGGGCGCCTGGCTCTCTATCCGGCCAACGGCACCGTCGTGCCGGCGGTGAGCACCGCGGGCCTGCCCAACGACGTCTACTCCGCCGGCGTGCTCGGCGCGGCCGGCGATCCCAGCGTTCTCTACCGGGTCAACGCAGCCGGGGAGCTGCTGGGTGCAGCCAGCGGAATCGATTGGGAGGCCGATACCGACGCCTCCCCGAGCCCGTACGCGAATGCGCACAACCGGGCCGGCTACAGCCTGGTTCCCACCGTCGATGCGACGGTGCCCGCCGGCACTCCGCGCGACATCTTCAGCAACGAGGCGTGGGGCAGCAGCACCATGAACTGGAACTTCCCGGTTCCCGCGGGCATCCCGCTCCAGGTTCGGCTGTACTTCGCCAACCGCTACACCGGCACGCAGAGCGTCGGTCAGCGCGTCTTCGACGTGCGGCTCGATGGCAGCCTGATGCTGGATGACTTCGACATCGTCGCGGCGGTCGGTCACGACGTGGGCACGATGCGTTCGAAGGACATCGTCAGCGACGGCAGCGTTGACATCTCGCTGAGCCACGTCGTGGAGAACCCGCTGATCAACGGAATCGAGATCGTCCGCACGGACATCGCGCCGACCGGCGGCACCGGTACGTTGATGAAGCGCAACTTCAATGGTTCGGTGGCGGGCATCACCATGCCGGTGGCCGCTGCCGGTATCGACTGGAACACCGTGCGCGGTGCCTTCATGGTCAACGGCTACCTGTACACCGCGCTGTCGGACGGCAGCTTCTCGCGCCGCACCTTCGACGGCACGACCTTCGGTAGCCCGCAGGTCGTGGCCACGCAGGATGAGATCGTGGTGCTGCAGGACTGGAAGAACGACATCAGCCGGGCGACCGGGATGTTCTTCGACAGCGGACGGATCTACTTCACCCAGACCGGCAGCAACACCCTGTACTACCGCTACTTCAACGTGGAGAGCGGCGTGGTCGGTGCGAAGCGGTTCACGGCGTCCACGGGCGTAGCCGGAATCTCCTTCTCCCAGGTGAAGGGCATGTTCCTGGGCGGATCCCACCTCTACTGGGCCACCGCCGACGGCGTGCTCCACCGGATCAACTGGATCGAGGGCCCGCTCGCCGGCGCGCCTGAGGGTGGCACCGCCGCTGCGGTCTCCGGGCCTGGCATCGACGATGCGGCCTGGGGAGCACGGGCGATGTTCCTGTTCCAGGATCCCAATGGCGAGGGCGCCGGGCAGCCTCCGGTCGCAGCCTTCACCTTGAGCTGTGACGGGATGAACTGCGCGGTGGACGCGTCCGCCACGACGGTTGCCGGAGCCACCATCACCTCCTACCAGTGGACGTGGGGCGACGGCGCGACCAGCACCGGTGTGACGGCTTCGCACACCTACGCCACCGAGTTGGACGCCGGGGGTCAGCCGTTCCAGGTGACCCTGCTGGTGACCACCTCGAAGAACGCCACGTCGTCGGTGACCAAGACGGCCAACCCCGTCGCTCCGAATGTGCCGCCGACTGCGGTGTTTGGTGTGGAGTGTGAGTTGTTGTCGTGCTCGTTCGATGCGAGGGATTCGTCTGATTCGGATGGGTCGGTTGTGTCGTATGCGTGGGACTTCGGTGATGGTTCGACTGGTTCGGGTGCCGAGGTTGAGCATGTGTTTGGTTCGGCTGGTTCGTTCGATGTGACGTTGACGGTCACGGATGACGAGGGGGCCGAGGGGTCTGTGACGCATGCTGCTCGTGCGGTTGGTGTTCCGACGGCTGCGTTCTCGGTGGTTGGTTGTGAGTCGTTGACGTGTTCGTTTGATGCGTCGGCTTCGACTGCTCCGGGTTCGAGTGTGGCGACGTATCGGTGGTCGTTTGGTGGTGTGGTGGTTGAGTCCACTGATCCGGTGACGGAGCACACGTTTGCGGCTGATGGTACGTATGCGGTGTCGTTGGAGGTTGTGACGGCTGTTGAGGCCCTCACCGACACCACGACGCCACAGAACGTCACCGTCTCCAGTGAGCCGTCCGCGGACACCGTCGGGTTTGTTGATGCGGCTTCGTCGGGTGGTAATCGGACGAGTCATGTGGTGCGGATTCCGTCGGATGTCCGGGCTGGTGATCGGTTGGTGCTGTTCTTGACGTTGAATGGTTCGACGTCTCCGGTGGTGCCGGCTGGCTGGTCGTTGGTGGATCAGACTGATGGGAATGCGTTTACTGGCCGGGTGTGGACGAAGGTCGCGACGGCTGCTGATGCGAATGCCAATGTGGTGGTGAGCACGCCCACGATTTTGAAGTCGGCTATGTCGGTGGCTGCGTATCGGTCGTCGACGGGGTCGGTGGAGATTGGTGACGTGCGGTCGGCGAGCCTGAATGGGGCGACGTCGTTGACTGTTCCGCCGGTGTCGCTGGGTGGCGGTGCCCTGGTTGTGGGGTATGTCGGCCTGAAGAACTCCAGTGCGGTGTCGACTGCGTTGCCGTCGTCGCTGGTGTCGCGGTCGTCGGTTGATGGGAGTGGGGCTGGTGCTGCGTACTCGGTGCTGGCTGACTCTGATGAGTATCTGTCGGGTGGGTCGTTCGGTGGGACAACCGTGAGCTTCTCGGTCACCGCCACGCGTTCCCTCTACTACCTGCTCTCGCTGAAGGCTGTTTAGTGGCAGCTTTCGCCAGCGTGCGCGTGGGCCCCTTCACGGTGGCCGACGTCACGTATGACCGTGCAGTGTCCCTTGCTGCCGATCTGGCGGTCGAGCCCACCGGCGTGCGGCGCTTCTATGCGCTCCACGTCGGTGGGCTCAACGCCCGCGACCAGTCGGACTTCGTCGCGGAGATGAACGACGCGGAGCTGGTCTGCGCCGACGGTGGTTCGATCGTCCTGCTGGCGAAGCTGGCGGGAGCTCGCGTGATCGAGCGGACCCCGACGACCGATGCCGGCTGGGATGTCCTTCGCGCCACGGGGGAGAAGCTGGGGCGAACCCCTCGGGTGGCTCTGGTCGGTGGTCCCGCCGAGGTCGTCGACAAGGCGGCCGGGACGCTCCGCGAGGGCGTGGACTGCGACATCGTCATGGCCGAGCACGGCTACCACCAGGAGTGGGGATTGGTGCTCGAGCAATTGCGCGAGATCGCCCCTGACGTCCTGATCCTCGGGCTCGGAGCTCCCAAGGAGATGCTCTGGGTTCGTGAGCACTACGCGAGCCTCCCACCCTGCCTGGTGGTGACCTGCGGTGGCTGGTTCGGCTTCCTGAGCGGTGAGGAGGCCCGCGCGCCGCGGGTGCTCCGTCGCTCGGGGCTGGAATGGATTGCACGGGTGTTCCAGGCCCCCACGAGGCTCGGCCCACGGTATCTGCGGGGCCTTCTCAGCGTGGTCGTCGTCGGGTTTGGCACGCTGGTGCGGAGGATCCCCGGGCGGCGCTGATGTTCCGGCTCCCGTTGGTTGTCCTCTGCCTGGGGTTGACGGCCTGCGCGGCCGTACCCCCGGAGATTCCCGATGGCCCGGACTCGACGGGGTCGCCGGTGCCAGGCGCGTTCCGGATGGACTTCGACGGCGCCGATCCGATGCGGGTCTGGGGCCTCGACATCTCAGCTGAAGCGATCGCGATCAATGGGGCGGAGGTCGCCGGCGCCCCCGGGCCGGACGGCGGCGATGCCCTGCAGTTCCCGGCCGTCGCCTGGGAGAACGAAGAGGAATCGGAGTTGCCCACGGCGCCGGGCCTGGTGATCGTGCTCCGTGGGTCAGGCCTACCCGACCCGCGGGAGCGGGACTTCTCCTTCGGTGCGGAGTTGCGCCTGGACGAGGCCTCCACCTCCGACGCCGACGACGGCGACAACGTCCTGCAGCGCGGCCTGGCTCGCGACGTCAACCAGTACAAGCTCCAGGTCGACGTGGGGCGTCCCAGTTGCGTGGTGGCGGGACCCGGTGGCCGCTACGCGGCGAAGCTGAAGGGAAAGCTGGGCACCGGGTGGTATCGGGTGCGCTGCGACAAGGTGGGCGACACGCTCACCCTTCAGGTGGCCAGCCTGGAATCGGACGGAACCGAGCCCGAGACCGTGACGGTGGCCGCTGCTCCGGGTGCCCTCAGCTTCGACCCGGCCACACCGCTCTCGATCGGCCGGAAGGTCACCGCCGCCGGTGCCCCGGTGATCAACAAGCCCGATCAGTTCAACGGTGCGCTGGGTTCGGTCTGGGTCGCCGTCGAGCAGGGAGAGCCGGGCGACCAGCCCAGCGAATGAAGCCCGTCTCCCGACTATTCGCCCAGGTTGGGCGGGTAGCCGAGGGCGACCAGCCATTCGTTGCCGGCCAGGTAGAACTCGTGGATCTGATCGCCGGCGGCCTCGTCGGCACGAGCCGCCTCGTCGATCTCCTGGATCAGCGTGGTCAGGGTCGCCAGATGGTCGCTTCCGGCGCAGTTCGCCGCCGCTGTCGACGCCTTCGCGACGGTGTCGATCATCGCGGAGGTGTAGTCGGCGTGGTCCGGCCGACCGACAGAGCCGGATACCCGTTCCCAGTCCCGCACGAAGAAGTCGGCGTCCGAGCGGGAGAAGGCGCAGCCGGAGCCCGGATCGGCCGGCACGCTGGTGGCCGTCGAGCCGCCGGTCGCCGGCGGCTGCTCAGTGCCGGACGGCGCGGAAGGGGCTCCGATGGCGATGGTCGAGCGCGACGGTGAGGGTGCCGGCACGGTGGCCGAGGGGGAAGGTGACACCGGGGACACCGCCGGCGTGGTCGCGATCGTCTCGGCGGCACAACCGCCCAGGATCGCCATGAGCGGCAAGCTCAGGAAGACGGTTAGGATCTTGTTCATCTGGCGCCCCCTCAGCACAGTGCAGTGTCGATGGTACACCGCCGTCAAAGCTCCGCCAGGGGCCCGGTTTCCCGGTGGGCAGCGGGCTCCGGGTAGGGGTTTCGGTCACCTGCTACTCGGTGCCTGGTGAGGGGCTACGCTGCGGCCTCGATGGTACTGTCGGCATCGACAGCACCGGCTCAGGGGAAGGTGACGCCAATGCCGACAGCGGCACCGGGTGGATTGCGATGGGCTGCCATCCGCGCGGCGGTCCGACGCGGCCTGCTGCTGACCCTCGTGCTGGTCGTGCTGGGCGGGCTCGCCGGCGGTGCCCTCGGCTGGAGCCAGCAACGCTATTCCGAAGCCGATGCCACCATCCTGCTGAATCCGCTGAACGGAAACCCGTTCTCCACGACCGGGCGGGGTGACAACCTCACCAACCTGGAGACCGAGGCCGAGCTGGTGCGCTCCTTCGAGGTCGGCGAGATGGTGCGTGCGGAGACCGGCACCACCGACACCGTCCAGCAGGTGCTGGCCGGGGTCGAGGTCGCGGTTCCCACCAACACCCAACTCCTGGTGATCACCTACCGCAGCACGTCGGCCGAGGATGCGTTGACCTACGCCCAGGCCTTCGCCGACCAATTCCTGGCCTTCCGCGAGGCCCGTGCCAGGGCCCTGGTGGACAAGCAGATCGAGAGCATCGACGATCTGGTCACCGAGCGGCGCGCAGAGCAGGATCAGCTTTCGGAGGATCTCAAGGCGGCCGGCAACAACGATGCCGAAGCCGTCCTCATCCAGACCCAGCTCAATGCCGTCGCCACCCAGATCAACCAGCTGCGGGCCCGGGTCGCGGAACTCCGGATCGGTCCGTTCAGCCCCGGGCAGGTCGTCACTCCGGCCGCGCTGCACCACGCAAGCCTGCTCGACACCTGGGTGGCCTTCGCCGTCGCGGGTGCACTGGGCGGCCTCGTGATCGCCTTCCTGGTGGCGATCGTCCGTTCCCGGCTGGACAGCCGCGTGCACCACGCCGACGATCTGGTGCTCTCCGGACGCACCCTGCTGGGGACGGTCACCAGCGCCGACGCACGCGGCGTCCAGAAGGCGTTCGTGGACGAGGGCGAGTCGCTGGCGATCCCGGAGTCGTTCAAGAACCTACGGGTGTCGATCCTGAGCACCGAGCACCGGCGCCCGGTCGTGCTGCTCGTGGCCACCGGCTCGGCCGACGGCACCGCGGCTCCGAAGTCGCTGCCCGCGCTGGCCGCGTCCCTCGCGTCCGCTGGGCTGGAGACGATCGTGATCGACACGCTGGCCGTCTGGCCCGGGTGCGCCCGCCGGGAGGCCGGCCCGCGGCTCGCGGACGTCCTGCGTGCCGGAGGCGATCCCAGATCGGCCTTCGCCGATGTGGCGGTGAAGCTGCGGTTGCTCGCGGCTGCTCCCGGCGATTCCGGCGACGATCTCTTCATGTCACCGGCGATGCGGCGGTTGTTGGAGGCCGCGCGGCAGCAGGCGGACGTGATCCTGCTGGTCACCGGAGGCATCAAGCACTCACGTTCCCGCGCGCTGGCCGATTCGGCCGACGCGATCGTCACCGAGGTCGAGCAGGGGGTGGCCCGCTACGCGGATGCCCGCCTCGACAGCGCTCCGTTGCTCAACAAGGATCTGGGAGTGATCTTCGTGAGCCGGGCCGAGTCCGCCGCGGTCTCGGACCAGGCCGACCTGGGCCGGTTGCAGCTGGGATCGTCCGACCCCGCCGATCAGACGGCGCCCGATGGCGACGCTTCGGCGGACCGGGCGGAGTTAACATCCGACGAGCCGGAGCCGGAATCCGATCAGTCGGAGCCGGAACCCGGCCAGTCGGAACCGGTGGCGCACTCCGACCTGCCGGAGCCGGAATCCAGCCAGCCGGAGCTGGTGTCGCACTCCGACCAGCCGGAGCCGGAGTCCGATCGGCTGGATTCCGAACCCGACCGGACCGATCCGGAATCCGATCAGTACGCCGTGGAGGGCGACCAGTACGCAGCGGAACTCGACCAGGTGCGACTCGACGATGAGAGCGTGACCGAGGACGCCGAACTCAAGCGGGCATGGACAAGGTAGCCGGCCGCCACCTGGAGAGAATCGCGCGCGGCGGCTCTCTGAGCGTGGCCGGGGCGGGGGTCTCCGCCGTCGCCGGCTTCCTGGTCGTGGTGGTCATCACCAACGGGTTCAGCAAGGACGACGCGGGCGCGCTGTTCAGCGCCTCCTCCCTGTTCCTGTTGGTCCTCTCGGTGGCCGGGCTCGGCATCGCGGTCGGCCTGGGCCGCTACATGATGAAGTACATCGTCGAGGAGCGCTGGGCCTTCGCGCGCGCCTGCCTACGGAACACCGCCCTGGTCACCACCGTGATCGGGATCGTGTCCGGGGTTGGCCTGTACGTGCTGGCCGAACCCGTGGCGGTGTTGACCGGGCTCAGCGATCAGTCCGGCGCCGCGGTCATGCGGGTGCTGGCCATCGCATTGCCCTTCGGCGCCATCGCCAACTGGGCGCTCTCCGCCACCCGCGCGATGTCCAACATCCGCCAGACGGTGCTGATCGAGAAGGCCTTCCGGTCATTGCTCCAGGTCGCGCTGGTCGCGCTCTGCGTCGTGACGGCGGTCGGAATCGTGGAGCTCACCTGGGCGTGGGTGCTGCCGACGATTCTCTCGGCCCCGCTGGCGGTCATCGGGCTGCGCTCGCTGAGCCGGCGCGTCCTTCCGCCCGCCGAGCCCGGGGAACAGGCTCCCGGTGCCGTCCGGGAGTTCTGGGGTTTCACCTGGCCGCGCAGCATCGCCCAGGTCTCCCAGATGGTGATCCAGCGGGCCGACATCATCATCATCGGTGCGCTGATCTCGCCGGCAGCCGCGGCCATCTACACCGCGGCGACGCGATTCGTCCCGCTCGGCCAGTTGGGGGTGCAGGCCGTCCAGCAGGTGATCCAGCCACGATTCACCCAATTGCTGGCCACCGGGCACCTGCAGGCGCTGGGCGTGGTGTTCAAGACCACCACCGCCTGGAATGTCGCCATGGCGTGGCCGATCTACTTCGTCATCGGCGGGCTGCCGGGCCTCTACCTCACGATGTTCGGCGACGGGTTCGACGCCGATGGAGTGGCGGTCGTCGTGGTGATGATGCTCGCGATGCTGGTGGGAGTCGGATCCGGTCCGGTCGACACGCTGCTGTTGATGTCCGGCAAGAGCTCACTCAGCCTCATCAACTCGCTGGTCGCGCTGGCGTTGAACCTGGTGCTCAACTTCACGCTGATTCCGGTGATCGGCATCCTGGGCGCAGCAGTGGCCTGGTGGGTCGCGATCACGGTGCGATCCATCATGGGCTACTTCCAGGTGCGCTCCTACCTCCAGATCTCTCCGCTGTCGAAGGCGTCGGCCTTCGCCGCGGGTGCCAGCGCGGTCTGCTTCCTGTTGCCCCTGGGCGCGCTGACCTTGCTGGGATGGGCGTCGTTCTGGCCGGCGTTCGGGACCGGCGCGGTGGGGCTGGCCGCCTACCTCGGCCTGCTGTGGTGGCAGCGTGACCTGCTGCAGCTGCGCGCGCTACGCTCTCTGATTCCCTCACGAATGCGGGCGAGGCGCTCATGACGACGGTGATGTTCGAGTCCTGGCGAGGACGGTATTCCGACTCGCCACGAGCCGTCGCGGAGTACCTCCGCGCCGCGCGTCCGGAGACCACCCAGTACTGGGTGGTCGACTCCGGGGACTCCTTCCCCGACTGGGCGCAGCTGGTGCCCCGGCACCGGCCCGACTACTTCCGCCGGCTCATCACCAGCGACTTCGTGATCTCCAACGACATCGTGAGCCGGCACTACCTGCACGGTCCGGGGGTCACCTACGTCCAGTGCTGGCACGGGATCGCCCTGAAGGCCATCGGCTTCCACGACAACAAGGGCGGGTACGTCGGCAATCGTGCCCAGCTGCGGCGGACGCGGCGCGACGTCCGCAAGTGGGACTACCTGGTCTCCCCGTGCCCGGCGATCACCCCGATCGTGCGCAGCGCCTTCGAGTACGACGGCAAGGTGCTGGAGATCGGGATGCCGCGCAATGACATCCTCTCCCGCGATACCGACAACGCCATCCGCAGCCGGGTTCGGGCGGAGCTCGGGCTGGTCGAGGACGCGCCGGTGATGCTCTACGCCCCGACCTGGCGCGACGACGATCGGGACGACCAGGGCCGGCTGACCCAGTCGGTGGTACCCGACTGGGAGGCGATCCTCAGCGCCATCCCGGGTTTGCAGATCCTCTTCCGTACCCACAAGAACGTCATCGCGCAGGCGCCCGATCTGCCCGGGCTGAAGGATGTCAGCAGCTACCCCGACGTGGCCGAGCTGTACCTGGCGGCTGACGTCCTGCTGTCGGACTACTCCTCGACGATCATCGACTTCGCCGTCACCGGGCGGCCGATCGTCTGCTACGCGCCGGATCTCGAGCACTACCGCAACGACCTGCGGGCGATGTACTTCGACTACGAGGAGTGGGCGCCCGGTCCCATCGTCACCCAGACCGACGACCTGATCGACTGCCTGCGGGATCTCCCGGCGGTCGCCGCGGCGTACAGCGCGCAGTACGACGGGTTCGTCAGGAAGTTCTGCCCCTACGAGGACGGCCACGCCACCCAACGGCTGGTGGAGGCCGTGGGGCTGCTCGACTAGCGCGATTCCGTCCGATGGCCAGCCGGGCCGCCCCCCGCTGACCAGCCCCTATCATGGTCGGATGAAGTCGATTCCGGAGCTCGAGCGAGACGTGCCGTTCGCCGAGGCCCCGGACGGCGCCCAGGCGCTCCTGGCGACGATCTCCTCGTTCTGGCCGGGGGCGGAGGTCAGCTTCGGGGGAGACTCGCGCGGGGCCGATGCCGCCTTCCACTTCATGCCCAACGCCAGCCGTCCGCGGCTGTTGATCCCCGGGGATCGTCGGGGCGCCGCGCTCGCCATGCAGCGCTTCAGCGCCGCGCTCAGCCCGAAGGAGATGCTGGGCCGCTGCGCCGCCGCGGCCCTGCTGCGGACGGCCGGCCCGGCCGCCGTGGCCCGCGAGACCATCGTCGTCCGCGGCGGACAGGACAGCCTGCAGCAGCACATCGCCGGGCTGCTCGGTGAGCGGGTCACCATGGCGGTCACCATCGGAAACGTGCGCGTGAACCGCAAACCGGTGCTGCAGATCTTCGATGCCCAGGGGCGGACGCTGGCCTTCGCCAAGGTCGGCGACTCCGTCGTGGCGGCCTCCGACGTGCGGGGCGAAGCCGCCAGGCTCGCCGAGATCGAGGGGCGGCTGGAGCGCTTCGAGATCCCCCGCGTGCTGTCGCTCACCCAGTGGCAGGGCATGGTCGTCATGCTGATCACCGCCGTCCGGACGGTGCCGCAGGATCCGCGGCGATTCTGGCGGATTCCGCTCGCCGCGATGGACGACTTCTCGCTGCAGCTGGGCCACTCCACCGCGCCGCTGGCCGAGGTGCCCTCCTGGCAGCGGCTGCGCGCGGCGCAGGACGACTTCGCCGGCACGCGGCTGCCGGAACTGATGGAGCAGGTGGAGCAGGCGGCAGCAGCAGCGCCCGAGCTGGTGGTGGGTTCCTGGCACGGGGACTGGACGGGCTGGAACATGGCCGTCCGCGACGACGTGGTGCAGTTGTGGGACTTCGAGCGGTTCGAGTCGGGGGTGGTCCAGGGGATGGATGCCTTCCACTACGCGGTCAACGCGGCGACGCTGCGCGAAGGGATCACCCTCTCGGCCTTCCAGGGAGGATTCGACCACGCTCTGGTCTCGCTGGGCGACGGGCTCCGGCAGCGCCTGGTGGCCGCTGCCTACCTGGTCACGGCGGCGTCCCGCTACATCACGGCGGCGGCGGGGGACCAGGGCCATCTGATCGCCGGACGAGCGGACACCATCGTCGAAGCGCTGTCGTGGTGGTTGCCCCGTATTCACAGCGCCAGGAGGTAGTCCGATGGGTCTTCGCAAGGTGGTCTCCAACCTCAACAAGCGGATGCCGTCCGGCATCGGTGTGTTCGCCCGCAAGGCGCTGCTCGGCTGGGGCATGGTGACCGCGGATCTCCGCATGGTGCCGGATTTCATCGTGATCGGCGCGCAGCGGGCCGGAACGACCACATTGTTCCGGGTGCTCAGCGAGCATCCGGAGGTGGTTCGGGCCACCGTGTCGAAGGGCGTCTTCTACTTCGATCTCAACTACTCCAAGGGCATGCGCTGGTACCGGGGTCACTTCCCGCTGCGATTCCTGGCCAACCTGGGCGTGCGTGGCCGGGCACGGACCTTCGAGAGCAGCGGCTACTACCTGTTCCACCCGCTGGCGGCGGAGCGCATGGCCCGGGATCTGCCGAACGTCAAGGTCGTCGCCATGCTCCGCGATCCGGTCGAGCGGGCCTACTCGGCCCACCGCCACGAGCTCATGCGCGGCTTCGAGACCGAGGACTTCGAGACCGCGCTGGCCCTGGAGCCCGAACGGACGACCGGCGCCGACGAGCGAATCCGGCAGCGGCCGGACCAGGAGGACTTCGACCATCGTCACCACTCCTATGTGGCGCGGGGCCAGTACGCCCCGCAGTTGCAGCGCTACGTGGATCAGATGGGGCCGGATCGCGTGTTCGTGGTGGACGCCGATCGCTTCTTCGGCGACCCGGAGGAGGAACTCGCGGCGCTGTTCAGCTGGCTGGGACTCGCCCCATGGCTGCCGCCGGAGGTTGCCCAATGGAACGCCCAGGCGAGGGAGCCGATGGATCCGGAGCTGCGGGAGCGGCTGACCCTCCAATTCGCCGACAGCGACGAGGCGCTGGAACAGATCATGGGACGCACCCCGTCCTGGGTCGAGGCCCGACGCGGATCCGCCCCCCAACCGGCCGCTGACGACTGACCATGTCGGTCGCCCAGGTCGCCCCCGATCTCGCCGCCAACCCGGCGCGGACGGACGCGACACAGCCGGGTGAGCCGCGGCGCCGCCGCGGCCTGCCGGTCACCTGGCCGCTCACCGCGCTGATCCTCGGCCTGCCACTGTGGTGGCTGATCGGCATCGCGCGCTTCATGCCGATCGCGCTCGCCCTGGTGATGCTGGCGCAGCTGTGGCGCCGCAGGGTCGTCGCGCTGCCGGCCGGGTTCGGCTGGTGGCTGGTGTTCCTGGTCTGGGTCGGGCTGGGAATCTTCGTCCTCACAGCCAACGCGCCCGGCGCCGTGCCGGGCGGCGGGGGGTTCAGCCGGCTCGTGGTGTGGGGATTCACCCTGGCCACCTACCTGTCGGCCACGGTCGCGCTGATCTGGATGGCCAACCTGCGCGAGGACGAGCTGACCTTCGCCGACCTGGCGCGGACGGTCGGCTGGCTCTTCGTGTTCTCCACCGTCGGCGGGCTGCTCGGCGTGTTCGCGGCCCAGGTCGAGCTGCGTTCGCTGCTGGAGTTGGTGCTCCCCCGGGGCTTCACGTCGAACTCCTTCGTGCGCTCCCTCATCCATCCCGGCCTGGCCGACATCCAGTCGGTGCTGGGCCGGCCGGAGGCCCGGCCGAAGGCTCCGTTCCCGTACGCCAACACCTGGGGCAGCGTGATCGCGCTCTCGCTGCCCTTCTTCCTGGTCGGCTGGGTGAAGTACGGCACCCGCCGGCACCGCCTGGCCGCTCCGGTGGTGCTGGCCCTGTCGATGATCCCGATCGTGTACTCGCTCAACCGCGGGCTGTGGGCCTGCCTGGCGGTCGGCGTGGTGTTCTACGTGGTGCTCCAGATCCGCAAGGGCAGGATCGGTGCGCTCCTGGTCGCCTCCGCCGCGCTGGTCGCCGGTGTCGCGATCTTCATGGCGACCCCGCTGTCGACGATCGTTGGCGAACGCTTCGAGAACCAGCACAGCAACGACCGGCGCGGCCAACTGCTGGTCGAGACGGTCGAGAGCGCGGTCAACGGTTCGCCGATCGTCGGGTTCGGTGGCACCAGGGACGTGCAGGGCAGCTTCGCCTCCATCGCCGGCGGCGCCACTCCGGACTGCCCGGCCTGCCGCGTGCCGCCGCTGGGAACCCAGGGGCAGCTGTGGATGGTGATGTTCAGCCAGGGCGTGGTCGGGGCGGTGTTCTTCGTCTGCTTCTTCATCGCGGCGCTATGGCGCTCCAGCGGCCTGAGTACGCTCCCGGAGGCGATGGCGTTCTGCCTGGTCCTGTTCTTCCTGATCCAGATCTTCATCTACGACACCGGCGGGATGCCGATGCTGATCGTCATGCTCGGGATAGCCGCGGGCTGGCGGGAGTGGCGCACCCGGCACTCGGAGCGACGAGTGGACACGGTGCGCAGCCTCGCCGCCGACATCGCCCGCCGGCGAGTGCTCATCGCCGTCCTGGCCCTGCTCGGCATCGTCGGCGGAGCCGGGGTGGCCATGCTGACGCCCCCGTACTATCTGGTGCGCGGCTACATCCTGCTCACCAATCCGCCGTCCTACCTGCAGACCGAGGTCGACGACAGCGAGCCGCGCCAGACCACCATCGACACCGAGGCCGCGCTCGTGGTGTCACGCCAGACGCTGGAGCGGGTCGACCCAGATCCGGCCGTGCAGGCCCAGATCCGCGACGGGCTGCAGATCACCGCCATCCCGAACACCCAGGTGCTCCTCATCACGCTGCAATCGGGTGACCCGTCCGACATGGAGGAGCGGGTGGCGCTGATCGCCGAGTCGTACCTGGATACCCGCCGGCTCTATCTGGAGGTCCGTCGCTCGCAGGTGCTGGCCGATCTGTACGACCAGCTCGCGGAGGTGGTGAGCCTGGGCGTCTCGGAGTCGAACACGGATCGCAGTCAACTGGAGCAGGCCGTGTTCAATACGCTGGTGACGCCCACCTCGGCAGGGGAGACGATCCGGATCGCGGGTCCCTGGCAGGGCACCAGGGAGTTCGGCAAGCAGGTGGGTACCGGCCTTGCCATCGGTCTGCTCGTCGCGGCCGCGATCGTGGGCTACCGCCCCAGGCGCGACTAGACACTGGCCGACTCAGACTGAGCCAGTTCCGCACCAAGCCAGCCCTGCGCTTCCCGGGCAGGCGCCGGTCGGACCAGGGCTGAAAACCCCCGCGGCCGCTTCGGCCGGAACAACTCCGGGCCGAAGCGGCCGCACCCCCCCAGGTTTGGGCTGGTGGCGCCGGGTCGGGGGACGAGGGAATCGGCGCCACCAGGTCTATCAGTAGGCGCCGTCCGAACCGACGACTGCCTTGGCGGTCTTCGCCAGGATCATCAGATCCTGGGTCATCGACCAGTTGTCCACGTAGTAGAGGTCGAGGCGAACCGTGTCCTCCCAGGACAGGTTCGACCGGCCGGAGACCTGCCACAGGCCGGTCAGCCCGGGGCGGACGTCGAGGCGCCGCATGGTGTCGGAGTCGTACTGCGCGACCTCCCGCGGGAGCGCCGGGCGGGGCCCCACCAGGCTCATGTCGCCCCGCAGTGCATTCCACAGCTGGGGCAGCTCATCGAGCGAGAACCGGCGGATGAACTTGCCGACCCTGGTGATCCGGGGATCGTTGGTCATCTTGAACAGGACGCCGGCGCCCTCGTTCTGTGACTGCAGTTCGGCCAGCCTCGCCTCCGCATCGACGCACATGCTGCGGAACTTGAGGCAGTAGAACTCCTCACCCTTCAGCCCGACCCGGGGCTGGCGGAAGACGACCGGGCCGCGATCCTCCAGCTTGATGGCCAGCGCGGTCGCCAGCAGGATCGGCGCGAGCAGGAACAGCAGGAATGCCGAGCCGGCGATGTCGAAGAGACGCTTGATCCAGCGGCCGGCGTTGATCGCCTGCGGGCGGTCGACGTCCACCAGCGGCAGCCCGGCGAGCGGCCGGACATCCAGGCGGTGCGAGCCGACGTCGGTCAGGGTCGGCACCACGATGATCTGGGTGTCGAGCTCTTCGAGCTTCCAGGCGAGTCTGCGGAATTCGGCGGGGCTCTTGAAGGAGCCCTCGGCGAAGATCACGGTGTCGATCCGGTGCTCGGCGATGACGTCGACGACGTCATCGAGACGACCCAGCACGGGCAACCCGGTCGCCGTCTCGGTGAGACGTTCGTGGGTGGCGGCACCGGCCACCCGGTAGCCCAGCCAGCTCTCGCGGCGCAGCACCCGGGCGATCTCGTCGACGTGGTGATCGGCTCCCGCCACCAGCACCGGCGTCTGCAGGTAGCCCTGACGGTGGAGCCGGTGCATGACCTGACGGCGGGTGAACCGCGAGACGATCATGCCGAACGTCCCGACGGCGAACCAGAGCAGGAAGATCCCGCGCGGGTAGGAGATATCCAGCATGTAGCAGGTGATCCCGATCGCGCCGGCGACGGCGGCCGTCGCCGTGATCACACGCTTGTACTCGGTGGCGCCGGCCCGCAGATGACGGGTCGCGTACGCCCCGAAGGCGGTGAGCCCCGCGATCCACAGGACGCCCAGCACCGCGGTCTGCGCGACGCTGCTCAAGTGGGTCGCCGGCAGGTCTCCGAACGGCAACAGATCCCGCGCGACGAAGGCGATCAGCGCAGAGACCGCGATCGTCAGAACGTCGATGGAATAGAGGACCACGCGCTGGGCGCGCGGACGTATCATCCACTGCGCAGTGCGTAGCCTGGATTGAACTTTCTCGGTTGCGAACGCATCAAGGTGCGCGCCAACTGTGGTCATGATCCCCCCGGTCAGACCGCCTCAGCCTTCCCCCCGAAGGCCGAACCCGTGGTGCCGGAGTACCAGCTCCTCGGGTTGAGGCAGATTATGCCAGAGCCTGGAGGCTTTGCCAAGGCCCCCTCTCCCTCGCCTTCCCGATGGGCTCGGAGTGGTGTCATACTGGGCCCTACGCCGGTGGGTTCATCGGCGCGGTTCGGGGGAATCAAATACGTTCGTGCTCGCGCGATGGTTGCTTGATCGGCCGGGCGGCTCGCTGGCCGCCGTGGTCGCGGCGACCGTCCAGGGCACAGGAACGGGCTGTCAAGCTTGGGGGGAAGATGTCAGCTGAGTGTTTCGTGAGGTTGTTCGTCAGGCGGCGCCGGGCAGTTGCGTGGCGCGAGCCGTTCGGCTTTCGCCGCTGAGGTGGGAGTCGTGATGGGAGTGGCGCCGAGGTGCGGCCGGACCGCTCCGCCGCGTCGAGTTCAGCGCGCCGGCTCTGGCGTGCCGACGTCCGGGCGGAGGTCGAGCCATGTTTGAGATCAGCCCGGGCATCGTCGTGGCCGGCCTGCTGGTCGGTTTCGTCGTCGGCCTGACCGGGATGGGCGGCGGCGCGTTGATGACGCCCACCCTGGTGTTCTTCTTCAACATCAATCCGCTCACCGCGATCTCGTCCGACGTGGTCACCAGCCTCTTCATGAAGCCGGCCGGGGCGATCGTCCACATCGTCCGGCGCACGGCGCATCTGCCGCTGGTCTTCTGGCTCTGCGTCGGATCCGTGCCGGCTGCCTTCGCCGGCGCCATGCTGGTCGACCAGATGCGGGCCATCGACGGCTTCGAGGAAGTGCTGCTGACCGTTCTGGGCGTCGCGCTGCTCATCACGGCCGGCGGCCTGATCATGCGCGCCTGGTCGACGATGGTGCGGCGCCACAGCATGCTCGGCGAGGGTCCGGCGGTGCCCGCCCGGCCCGACGTCGAGGTGAGGCGGCTCCCGACCGTGCTGCTGGGCGCACTGGGCGGCCTGCTGGTGGGTATGACCTCGGTCGGCGCCGGCTCGCTGATCATCACGCTGCTGCTCCTGCTCTACCCCACGCTCAAGCCTTCGCAGCTGGTCGGAACCGACCTGGTGCAGGCGATCCCGCTGGTGGCGTCGGCCTCGCTGGGGCACCTGATCTTCGGAGAGGTGTCGTTCTCGCTGACCGCGGCGCTGCTGATCGGCGCCATCCCGGGAGCGTTCCTGGGAGCGCAGGTCTCCTCGCGCGCGCCGGGCGGGCTGATCCGCCGGGCGCTGGCGATTCTGCTGATGGCCTCCGGGCTGAAGCTGATCGGAGCGCCGACCTCGGTGGTGCTGGGCGCGACCGTGGTCGCCATCCTCCTCGGGCCGATCGTCTGGGCCATCCTGCGCAAGCGCTATCGCGGATCCCGGGCGCCCCGGCCGGAGCCGGAGCTGGACGAGGAGAGCAGGCTATGACCGATGCCGCCGAACCCATCGCCTGGGCCGAGGTCGCGGAGTTGCCCTCGATCACCGTCGAGGAGTCGGATCTCGACATCCTCGAACTCGTCCAGTTGCTGGCCGGGAGCCGGGTAGGGCTGACCCGCGCCGGAGTCGAGCGGACGGGGGAACACCGCCGCGTCGTCCTGCGCGATGTCGAGTCGACCCCGCTGGCGATCCTCACCTTGGCGGGGGAGTCGGCCGAGGTCCGCACCCTGCGTGCGCTCGGAGCCGCGCCGGCCGCCGAGGCCGACATCGCCGTCCTCGTCCATGGCATGCCGTCGGCAGCCGAACTCGGCGAGCTGGAAGCCATGATCGGCGACCTGGGACGGGTGCACTGGCTGGTGCTGGCCGGCCGCGGCCGCGGTGGCCGGGAACGCGTCGCGCAGGTCGCCGCCCTGCTGCCCACCCTGTCCGGCGGCTCCCATCGGCTCTCGCGCATCCCGTGGCCGAGCCGGGCCGGGGGCGAGTTCCTGCTGCTGGAACGACTGCCCACCGACGCTGCGCTCGCCGCGCTGGTGGGAGCCGATCGCCACTTCGCCGTCGGCCAGCGCGGCCAGGGCACGGTCGCTGCCGACCGGGGCGGCTCGGTGCTCTTCTTCACCGGGCTCTCGGGTTCCGGGAAGTCGACCGTGGCGCAGGCCGTCCGGGATGCGCTCGAGCTGCGCAGTAGCCGGCCGGTGACGCTCCTGGACGGCGACGACATGCGCCGGATGCTGACCGCCGACCTGGGGTTCGACGAGGCGTCGCGCAATACCAACGTGCGCCGCGTGAGCTGGGTCGCGGCACTCCTGGCCGGGAACGGCGCGATCGCGATCACCGCGTTGATCGCACCGTTCGCGAAGATCCGCGAGGAGGCGCGCGAGATGGCCGAGAAGGCCCACGCGGACTTCGTCGAGGTGTGGGTCTCCACGCCGTTGGCGGAGTGCGAGCGCCGGGACCGGAAGGGGCTCTACGCGCTGGCGCGGGCCGGCAAGATCCCGGACTTCACCGGCATCGACTCTCCCTATGAGGCGCCGGCCAGCCCCGACCTCGTGATCGACACCTCGCAGACCTCGCTCGCCGACGCCGTCGAGCAGGTGCTGGCGGAGTTGGCGGCCCGCGCCGCGCAACGGGGTGCAGGAGCGCTCCTCGACCGTCCCGACGATCTCGCTACTGGAGGGCAAATCCATGGAATCTGACGCAGAACTCGCCGTTCGCCTGGCTCGCGGGGCCGGTGAGGTGCTCCTGCAGCTGCGCGAGCAGCCCACGGTCGACGGTGCGGTGGGGGATCGGCTCTCGAACGAGTATCTCCTGGAGCAGTTGGCGCTGCACCGTCCGGAGGATTCGGTGCTCTCGGAGGAGGCGGCCGACGATCAGCTGCGGCTGTTCGCCGACCGCGTCTGGATCATCGATCCGCTGGACGGGACCCGCGAGTTCACCGAGCGGGAGGAGTCGGGGCGGTGGCGTACCGACTTCGCCGTCCACGTCGCGCTGTGGACGCGCGCCGACGGGCTGCGCTGCGGGGCGGTGGCGCTCCCGGCGAGGGGCCAGGTCTTCAGCTCGGAGCCGCACGCGGTGGTGCCGCGTCGACCCGGCGACGGCCCGCTCCGGCTGGCGGTGAGCCGCAGTCGTCCGCCGAGCCTGGTGGGCGAGCTGGCCCGGCGCACGCCCGTCGAGTACGTGCCGATGGGGTCGGCCGGCGTCAAGGCGATGGCGGTCGTGACCGGAGAGGTCGACGCCTACGTCCACGGCGGTGGGCAGTACGAGTGGGATTCGGCCGCCCCGGTGGCCGTGGCGGCCGCCGCAGGGCTGCACACCAGTCGGATCGATGGCACCGCCCTCGAATACAATCGCGCAAATCCTTGGTTGCCGGACCTGCTGGTGGCCCGCACCGAGGTCGCCGAACCGCTGCTGGCGATACTGAAGGGAATCGAGGCCGTATGAATGGGTACACGCTCAGCCAACTCCGGGCACTGGAGGCGGAGAGCATCCACATCATCCGGGAGGTGGCCGCGGAGATGCAGCGCCCGTGCCTGCTCTTCTCCGGCGGCAAGGACTCCGTCGTGATGAGCGCGCTGGCCCGCAAGGCATTCGCTCCCGCCCGGATCCCGTTCACCTTCATGCACGTCGACACCGGGCTCAACTTCCCCGAGGTGCTCGACTTCCGGGATTGGTGGGTGGAGCAGCTCGAGGTCCAGCTGGTGGTGGCGTCGGTTCCCGAGGCGATCGAGCAGGGCCTGGTGCGGGAGGA
>Ga0102832_1000640_pt1 | contig 44775 bp, 38 predicted proteins | sample EBPBio282013_DNA_FD_88942 | JGI IMG/M metagenome (GOLD analysis project Ga0102832, IMG submission 88942) | Wastewater treatment Type I Accumulibacter community from EBPR Bioreactor in Madison, WI, USA - Reactor 2_5/28/2013_ DNA (Illumina Assembly) | ecosystem: Engineered > Bioreactor > EBPR >... | reverse complement strand
TTTTGCTTGCTCATGTTCCTAAATTTAAAAGGTGATTTCAATTATCGTACCTGTCTAAATTTTGGGGACCATTATAAAGAATAGCCTTCACTACCATCTTTAGCCTTTTCTTCAGTCTTCAACTTACTTAAATCCAAACTAATTTCTTTTGCCTCCTGACTAGGTTGACATGAAAAAAAATACATCGAAATGGAAATCAGAAATAGTAGCTTTTTCATTTTTTATTTGAGATTATTATTTAACTTATGTTGCAAATTATTATTAAAAAAACTCTCCAAATTTCTACAATCACTTCATCATAAATGTCCATCTTCCGGTAACTTTTTATGTACTTTTTCGGCTTTTTCCAACATTTTATGAATTCTCATCAATTGCATCATTTTTCTAAACCTTTGTTCATAAATATTCAATTCAGACACTTTTTTGCCTAAATAGAGTTCTTCTTCTTTTTCCATATTTTTGATAATATACTCGAAGATAACGAATTAAAATTTGTTTTTATCCGTAATGGAATTGTTAAATCAAATTCACCCCGCCCAACTTTCTCTGTCCAAACTACGGTATTGGATTGCTTCGGCCAGGTGCTCGATTCTGATTTCTTCGGTACCGGCCAGGTCGGCGATGGTGCGGGAAACCTTCAAAATGCGGTCATAAGCCCGTGCTGAAAGTCCCAGCCTTTCCATGGCTTTTTTGAGCAAAGCACGACCGGCATCTCCAATTTCACAGATATTTTTTACCATTTCGGCGGGCATCATGGCATTGGAATGTATCTCCGGGAATTCCTTGAACCGCTCAATCTGTATTTCTCTCGCTTTTACCACTCTTTCTCTTATTTCTCCTGAAGATTCGTTTTTCCGGGTGCTAGAAATCTCATCAAAACTCACCGGAGTCACCTCTACGTGCAGGTCGATGCGGTCGAGCAAGGGGCCCGAGATCTTGTTCAAATATTTTTCCACCGCTCCGGGCGGACAAGTACAGTCTTTCTCCGGGTGATTATAATACCCACATGGACATTCCTGCGTTACCTTTTTATACAATGAACTATACTGTCCCCAAGAATGATGGAATTATTAAAGACCCAAAGACAATAGGCGACCACATTCGAAATAGACGCTTAAAATTACATTTATTTCAAAAAGATGTTGCAAACATTTTTAAAGTTTCTGTTGATACAATAACTAATTGGGAAAATAATCGGAGTGTCCCTCAAATAGGTTATTACAAAAAGCTAATTGAATTTCTTGAATTCTTTCCATTTGAAATTGATACTTCAACTGAAGGAGGGAAGATTAGAGAGTATAGATACAGGAATGGATTAAGCTGTAAAGAGCTTGGTGATTTAATTGGAGTTCATCAAACTACAATTATGGATTGGGAGGAAAAACACATTAACCTAAATGGAAAATTTAAAATTAAACTAAATTCAATTTTAGATTCATTAATAAATTCAGAAAAATTTAAAATTGCTAAATTTTGTAGCTGAATTTAGCTAAGTAATTCAAGAATAAATTATCAATTTTGTGGTATAATAATTTTATCGCACTATGTCCATAAGTTATATACCAGAAAAAACAAAAATTATTTTATGGGGTAAAGCCGCCGGAAGATGCCAATATGAGGGCTGTAATATTGAGCTATATGAGGATCCTCTAACTAAGTCACAATTTAACCAAGCCTATATTGCCCATATTGTTGCAGACCAACCAGGAGGACCAAGAGGCGACAAAATTTTATCTCCTAAACTTAAGGATAATATTGATAATTTAATGTTATTATGTGATTCTCATCACAGATTAATTGACAAAGAAAAAGTCTTAGAACACACTGTTGATAAACTGGTATCAATGAAGAAGGCTCATGAGACTAGGATTCGAATAATTACAGGCATTAAAAAAAGCAAAGAAGCTCATATAATTTTATATGGTGCAAATATCGGAAGTCATTCATCTCCACTCAGAATTGAGGAAATTTCACCATCTTTTATTGATGAATATTATCCTTCAAATGCAAATGGATATGAACTAGGTTTAGAAAATAGTTTATTTTATGATAATGAAAATGATTACTGGATTTTAGAATCAGTTAATTTAGAAAAACAATTTGAATCAAAGATTAGGCCATTAATAATTAAGTCAAATACATCTAATTATTGTGTATATGGCATTGCTCCTCAACCCCTTTTAATAAAGTTAGGAACTTTACTAAAAGACCTTAAAAATGTAAATATTTACAATTTGCAGAAAGAACCAAAGACATGGAGATGGGCTGAAAGCACAGTTTCAAACAACTTTATATATCAACCTTCCAATAAAGTTTTTGAAAAAATAGCATTAGTCTTTTCCTTGAGTGCACAAATTGCTGATGACAGAATAGTAAAAGTTCTTGGAAATGATGTCTCGATTTATCAAGTGACATTAGATAATCCAAACAATGATTTTCTAAAAACCAAAGAACAATTAATTGAATTTAGAAAGATTGTTCGAAATATATTTGATGATATAAAATTTCGTCACGGAGAAAAAAATCCAATAAATATATTTCCTGCTATGCAACCTGGTGCTGCAATAGAAATTGGGCGGGTTTGGTATCCCAAAGCCGACCTTCCTTTAATAATCTACGATCAAAACAAGATTGGAGGTGGCTTTATAAAAACAATAGAGATTAAATAGTTATGATAAATATAGATCAAAAAATAGAATGGTTAGATAAAATATCTGAGCTTCTTGACATAACTCCAAGTCAATATGATGAAGCAGAATCAAGATATAAAGCCGTAAGCGAATTTTTAGGCAAATGCCCTAAGATTGCACCCCATTTACCAATTTTATTTCCTCAAGGATCATTTAGACTAGGGACAGTAGTTAGACCTATTCTTGATGGTGAAGATTTTGATGTAGATGTAATTTGTCAATTAACAAATCCTAAAGAAAATTTTACTCAAAAGAGCTTAAAAAACCTAATAGGAAACAGGTTAAAAGAACCTCAATATTCAAGTTTACTTCAAAAAGAGAAAAAAAGGTGTTGGATGCTAAAATACTATGAAAATTCAAAGTTTCATTTGGATGTGATACCAGCAATTTCAGATTATAAATCAAAAAAATTTTTATATGAGAATTATTCCTTAAATAAAGATTATTCAGAAACTGCAATTTCAATTACTGATAATACTCGTTTTGATTATGATTCAATAGTTAGTAATTGGCCTACAAGTAACCCTAAAGGTTACGCACTTTGGTTTGAGAGTCGTATGATTGCAATTTTAAATGAATCCAAAATCAAATATGCACAAAGAAATAATGTCAAAATAGAAGATGTCCCTACTTTCAAGGTAAAAACACCGCTACAAAAAAGTATTCAAATACTAAAACGACATAGAGATGTAATCTTTGGAAATAATGAAGATAAACCTATATCAATCATTATCACTACGCTTGCGGCAAAAGCTTACAAAGGTGAAAATAATATACTCACAGCTTTAGAAAATATTGTTTTCAATATGGAAAACTATATTGATTATGATAATGAAGGAAATGATTTAATCCTTAATCCCGTTGACCCCAGAGAAAATTTTGCTGATAAATGGAAAACAAATCCTATTAGAAAAGAAAATTTTATTGATTGGTTAGATAAAGTAAAACTTGATGTAGAATTACTTAAATTTAAGAATTCTGAAACTGATTTAAAGGAATTTTTAAGTAAAATTCTTGATAATAAAATTGTTAATAAATCTGTAAATGAACTATCATTTACTAAATATCTCCCAAACTTACTGAATTTAACTAATTCAAAAAACCTTATTAATAAATCACCAAATGAAGAATTCATAAGCGACTTGTATAAAGTTGAAATTGATAAAAATGTAATATTCCGAATAAACTGCAAAGTTACGCAGAATGGGTTTAGAACAAAGTTGTTACGAGAACTTCCAATTTTGAAAAAACAAAAATCTCTTGAATTTTTTGTAGAGACGATTAGAAATATTCAAGAGCCATATGAAATAAAATGGAAAGTCAGGAATTCAGGACCTTTATCTAAAGGAAACGAAAGGGGTGAAATTCTAAACGATTATGGATTAAGAAAAAGAAAAGAATTTTCATCATTTTATGGAGACCATTATGTGGAATGTTATCTAATAAAAAATGGGGTCTGTGTAGCAATAGACAAATTAGATGTACCCATTAGCTTAAATTAAGAATGTAATTACATTGCTATTAAATTAATTTTAAATCTTTCAAAGATTTATAACCGTCTGAATTTATTTTATTTTTTAACTTAGAGTTATTACATTTACCTCATTGAACCTAAAAAGTTCAAAAAATATTTTGCGTTTATCTTAACGAACCTGTCCTGAAATCTGGAACATTTTGCAGCAGGGAGTTAAAGTTAACGCCTACGAAAAAAACGTGGGCGTTGCTTTGCTTTGCTGCATGGCTTTCCAGAGCCCCAGGACAAAGTTTAAGTGGCGTCTCACGTTTTAAACTTTTAATGCTATATCCCTATGAAAAGTTATCTACTCATTGTTCTGTCTTTATTTTCAGGAACTTATGTATTCTCTCAATCTGATACAACCAAAACAGATACAACTAGAACAACATCAATTGTTCCTACGGATCCCAAAAGCAATCAAACTTTTCCATTTCTAAATATTATTCCTCCATCACCTGAGGCTGCAGGATTAGGAAAATATGGGGATGTCCCAGTATCTCTGTCAACTGGCACAACCTCTATTGAAATTCCTATCACAGAAATTCAATCTGGAACATTAAAAGTGCCTGTCAAATTATCAAATCATGCTTCAGCAATAAAGGTAAATGATATAGCTAGTAGTGTAGGAACAGGATGGTCACTCTTAGCAGGTGGTGCTATCACCAGAGTTGTAAAAGGCGGTGTTTGGGATGAATGCTCTCTGGGTATTATGAACCAAGTTATACCTGAACAAACTGATGTAGCAAATTTTAAATGCTTCATTGGTAATCTAAATACGAATATTGATTATGTTGATGGAATGCCGGATGATTTTTACTTCAACTTCAATGGATTAAGTGGAAAATTTTTATTCAATACAAGGTCAACTTCAAATCAAAATATTTCTCCGATAGCGGTTACTTATCCTCATTCAAATCTTAAAATTGAATGGGTAAATCAACAAAATTTCGTTATCACTGATGCTGATGGAACAGTATATAAATTTGATGCAACAGAGTCAACCGTTTTAACACAATCTCAATCTGCTAGAAATAATCCATGTGGTACAATTTATACATCTGCTTGGTATCTATCCGAGATAGTTTCAGCCAACCGTATTGATACTATTAAGTTCAACTATTCAACACCTGCCCAAATGGAGTTACCACCAATCTGGAGCTCAACATTAACTAAAAAAGTAAATGAGTTTGGAAATTCTTCTTATTCTTATCAATATGCTTTTCAAAAGTCTGACCCAAAAATCACGTTAGTACAAGACATTGTTTATAATAATGGTAAAGTTGAATTTATTTATACGAATGACAGACAGGATATAGCAGATGTTGATTCCAAACGATTATCAAGAATAAATATTTATAAAAAAGATGCCGCAGGAAGTTTTTCAGAATTAAGGCACTTTAATCTAAATCAATCATATTTTAATTGCAATGATGGTTATTCTCAAATTGACAATCCTCAGACACCTGTTTTTTATCATACTGGAAACCCAATATTAAAAAGACTAAAACTAGAGAGCGTTACAGAGTTTTCATTTGATAATATTTCAAAACCGCCTTATCTATTAAACTATTACGAAGATTATCAATTACCAATTTATGCCTCATTGGCTCAAGACTATTGGGGAAATTCAAACGGTGCCGTCAATAATTTAAATCTTTTATTACTTAACACAGACCCAACTAAAACACAAGAGCCTAGTTCAACTTATGGAGCTAATTGCAGTTTTAATTTTAATTATGCTGTTTCAGGAGCTATAAAAAAGATAACCTATCCTACTGGTGGCAGCACTACCATTGAATATGAACCTCAGATGTTAAATGATGGAACAAAAGGAGGGGGAATAAGGGTAAAAAAGATAAAAGACTCTGACAGTAATAATTCATTCATTTCCCAAAAAGCCTATAATTACATTCAACCATATTTTACAAATAGTGCGTTTCTTGGTGATGTAACAGCGGAAACATACGTTTATACAACAAATATTTGGACAGATATATCTCAAGTTGGAAACTGTATTGGATGGACTCCTTTACCAACTACTATTTACCCGGAAAAAGTAAGTTTTACATTAGGAACAGCACCAACTTTTATTGCTTATGGAGAAGTAGAAGAATACCAGCAAGATAGTCTCAGTCAGAGGTTGGGAAAAATAAACTATACTTACTCTACTTCAGTGGATTTAAGCTCTGCAGATTTTCCACAGGAATTAATATCTACTGAATGGAAAAGGGGATTATTATTAGGAAAAAAAACTTATTCCTTTTTACCAAATATTACAGAAGTAAAAATACTTGAAGAACAAAATACGTATCAGGAAATTATGATGCCTTACAAAACAAGGGGGTATGTTGTAAGACTAAGTTTAGACCATGACCCTTATCAAGCATCTTGTCCAACTTCTATTCCAATATACTGCAATAAGTATTCTTCTGATAATCAATACGTGTTTCAGGAAATAAATCTACAATCAAGTGTTTTGCTTTTATCTAAAACTAAGAAATTTATATTCGATGAAAATGGCCAAAATCCAGTAAATGACAGTATTGTTTTTGAATATGATAGCGACAAATTATTATTGACTAAAACAACAACATTAAACAGTGATGGAAAAGTATATGAAGAACTAAACAAATTTCCTGATGATTTCTCCGGTTATCCAATTTATGACGAAATGGTTAATCGTCATATTTATAATCCAATAATTGAATCCGAACAAAAAGAAGATGGGATAAGCCTGAAAAAGTCGAGGACAAATTATAAACATTGGTATCCAACCACTTCATTTGGTAACGTTTTAGGATTTTTTGCACCGTTTTCAGTAGAAAGTGAAGAAAATAATTCAGCTTGGGAACTAGAGGTTGTAATGGGAGAAAACTTAAATAATCCTACTCAAAACGGATATGATTTAAGAGCAAGACCCATAATTTATACTTTGAGAAATGGTGCATATACAACTCTTGAATGGTGGGATGTTTTAGGTAAAAAAGACAAGTTAAAGAAAAAGAATTTTCAAGGTTTCATTTCTGAATATGACTATGAACCCGAAATTGGAATTAAAAGTATTACTTCACCTAATGCTTTAATAAGTACTTTTGAGTATGATACTTTTGGAAGATTAAAAATAGCTAAAGATCATAATGGTGATAAGCTAAGAGAGTATAGCTACACGTACGGTTTAAAAAACAAAATATCAACTTTAAATTACAGAGTAAGTTCTATTTTATTTCCCTCAGGTTCTAACGAAAATATACTTTTGAACCAATATTTTGATGGCCTTGGGAGGCCTATTCAAGAAATTAAAGCTACAAATTCTCCTTTAGGTTTTGATATTGTTACGAAAACCGAGAATTATGATAAGTATGAAAGATTAATTTCAAATATACTTCCAACACCTTCAAATCAAACTAGTGGGGAGTATATTTCTAATATATTAAATACATCAAAGTCGTTTTATTCAGACAATTTCCCAGAGGATAGCATTTCTTTTGAAAAGTCATTATTAAATCGCCCCAAAGTAACTTTTGGCCCTGGTCAGGCATGGAGAACTGCCGACAAGAAAACCCAAGTATTCTATGAATCAGCAGGTACTGATGTGAGATATTACAAAGTAAATGCTGCCAACTCTGTCATTTTAGATGGAGTGTATCCTGCAAATAGTCTGTATAAAAAACGGACTATTGACGAGCAAGGTCACACCACTATTGAGATTACTGATAAATTAGGTCGACTGGTACAAAAACAAGTTCAAAAAGATGAAGTGGGAGGCTATATGACCACCTATTATTGTTATGATGGTCTCGGCAGAGTAAGAGCCATAATTCCACCATTGGCTTATGATCTAAATCAAAGTATCAATGCAACTGATGCCAATCATAATGAGTTGATATTTGCGTTTGAATATGATAACCGAGGCCGATTAATAAGAGAAGATATACCCGGAGCTGGTGAAAGGTATTCTGTATATGACAAAGCTGACCGCCTCGTAATGCAACAAGATGCCCTGCAAAGAGAAACAGGAAAGTGGAATTTTACAAAATACGATGCCTTTGATAGGGAAGTAATGAGAGGCGAAACCGGAACCATCGGCCAAACTCAAAGTTATTGGGCTAGTCTTTTTGCTTCTCATTCTACTCCAAATGAGGTGTGGGGTTCTGGTGGTTATAGTGGCACAAGTTTTCCTTCCCAAGTAAATGCAGGAGCAGCTGAAGTAAGACAATACACATTCTATGACAACTACGACTTTGTGAGTGGTTTGGGGCTTACAGACTTTCAGTTTGATGCTATCAATGCCTATCATAGTCAATATACCAATGCAAAAGGACTCATAACCGGAAAAGTAAAATACAACCTGAGTGACTTCAACCAGTACTTTGTTGAGGCCACTTATTATGACAACAAAAACCGCCCAATACAAACCTTTGAAAGTCATATTGGAGGCACCAATGCCACTCCTAACCGTACAGATTTTGAATATAATTTTGCGGGGGATGTTTTGAAAGAGAGGGTTGTTTTGAAAAAGCAATATGAGGCTTCAAAAACTTTGGTCAAAACTAATACCTTTGACCATGCCGGTAGAAAAACCTCATTTTCACTTTCCATAAATGGTCAAAATGAAAAAGTAGCCAATTACTCTTATGATGAAATCGGAAGATTAAAGACAAAGCATCTGTATCCAGATAGATTGTATGCACAGGCAGATTCCATTTTAGATTATATTAATCGACCACCGAGTCCTGGCCAAAATACGATTGACAAAGCAGCAAAGGCAATAATTCTTCATCCCGGAACTTTAATTGATAGCACTTTTAATTATCTGGCTCATATAGATACACTTGCATTTGTTGGAGGTACTGTTAATGGTATTCAGAAAATAGACTTTGGATATCATATCAGAGGTTTAGAAAACTGTATCAACTGTCAAAGCAATGTGCCTCATATCAATACTTTAGAAAATGATTTCTTCGCTTCAAAACTAGAATGGGAAACTGCTGGTAGGTTCGATGCCAACATTGGTAAACAAACCTGGAAGAATAAAAAAGATAAAGCGACAAAAAGCTATGTATATGGCTATGACCCATCCAGTCGTATGACAGTGGCCAACTACTTTGGAAATGGAAATGAAGATTATAGTATATCAAATCTTAGTTATGATGCCAATGGTAACATATTGAACCTTGCTCGAAAAGGCTTTACAGGCTCAAATTTTGGAAATATAGATCAACTAAGTTACACCTATACAGGCAATCGCTTACAAAAAATAGACGATGCTATTTCAGGAAATCTCAACACTAAAGATTTTAGAGACTCGATTGCAACTATTGATTATTCGTATTGGTCAAATGGTAATTTAAAGGCTGATTTAAATAAACGGATAAGTCAGATTGATTATAATACATATTTAAATAAACCTCAGAAAATCACTTTCCTTGGAGGAAAAGAATTGAATTTTGTTTATGATGGTGCGGGGAAATTAATAAGCAGATTTATAACTGATTCTACTAAATGGGTTTATACACCATCAGAAATTTACAAAGATGATAGTTTGTACCAAATCAACCAGGAAGAGGGAAGAATAACAAGAAAGTCAGGTAGATACAAATTAGAATTTGAATATCGTGACCTTTGGGGGAATCTCAGAACTGCTTTTACGGATTCCGATTCATTACCTATTTCGGGAGTTTTTCCGGTACCTGTCATTTCTCAAATCAATGATTATGATCCTCTTGGTTTTGAGCATTTTAATAATCAGGAAGGCACAAATAATTACCGTTTTCAAAAACAGGAAAGAGTTTTGGATTTAGATTTAGCATGGGATTTTTGGAAGTTACGGCCAAGTGATGCAACAATTGGTAGCTTTATTATGCCCGACCCTTTAAGTTCTCAGTTTCCTCATAATTCGGTTTACGCTTTTCAAGAGAACAAGTTAGGGCAAGGAGTTGAGCTAGAAGGTGCTGAATTGAAAGAGTTTGGACAGTGGGTTGGAAAAAAAATTGATCAGGCTTTAACTTTTACAGATGTTGATGATGTTACTGTTTTGGTTACAACTGTATCAAGAGGTAGAAATGCAGTACATGTTGATGGTCAAACTGCGAGTACTTCAGATAAATGGTTTGCAGCAGGAGGGCTATTTCTACCAGCAGTAAGCGGCGGTACAGTTAGGAGAATTTTTAATGCGGCTACAAATATAAAAGCTAATCAGGCAGCTGGTGCTGCTAGAGAGGTGGCTGAACACTCGGATTTATTAAAAAAGAATCCTGGAGCATCAGTTCAAAATCAACAATACCTTAGAACAGCAGATGGTAAAATAGCAAAAGATCCAGTAACTGGAACAGGAAGAAGGGTTGACCACGTGGTAATAAAAGATGGTAAAGCAACAGATGTAGTAGAAACAACAAGCCAAAATGCAAATAAGTTGTCTCAAGAAAGAAAAGAAGGTAGAATTAGAGAAACGGGAGGTACATATGTCAGAGATAGAAACACTAAAGAGCTGATAGATATAAAAGACATTTCAACAAGGACCAGTAGAAGAGATTAATAGTAAAAAATATGGAAAAAGATTTCACAATTGACAAAGCTTCATGGCATACGCAAAGAATTAGAAACTATGAATTTGATAATGAAAAAGTCTATTCTTACTTTAAAGTAATATTTAAATTCTTAGACGATAATAAACTTTCTACTAGGAATTTATCAACATCAAGTATTCCAATTAATGATGATACTACTTTAATAAGGTCAGATTTAACAGAAGAAGGATTTGAACTCATAAAAAAAGGTTTAGATCGCTGGGTCGATAACATATTTGATAAAGGTAAACCAACTGAAGACGTAAAATATTTGGAAAAAAAACTTAAAGAAATTAGGCAGAAGAAAGGTCTTTGAAATAGAATAATTACCCAGATCAATGATTACGATCCACTTGGATTTAAGCATTTTAATAATCAGAAAGGTACCAATAATATGTTTTTCAGAAGCAAGAAAGGTTTTTTGATTTAGATTTGGGATGAGAATTGTACTGCTTCCAATTTATATAATGCTTCCTGGAAAATGTCTCGTTTTACTTTTAGAATTGCCACTTTTTTTAATAATATCATAAACACAAATACTATCACATTTTTTTAGAAAAGTGGGTTTAAAATCTTTATTTTCTTAAGTTGTCCAAGCCTTAACAATTCAAATTGAAAAATGACACCTTATAATAACTTTTGCTTTTTTTAATTGTTTAGTCAAATTGAAACTATCATCTTTAGACACTGATTGATGTTAATCAGCAACTTTTAACGCTAAAAAATATGCGCAAACTACTTTTCGCCGCTGCTGTTATCACAGCTCTTGCATCAATTGCAATTCAAGAAGTTAAGGCTGCAGTTTCTCCAGAATGTAACACTTCAGTTTGTGGTGGAGGCAACGTAAAATGTTGTACTACCAAAGGTGGAGATACTTTCTACAGAAGTTAATCAACTGCCTTAGACATGGTAAATATTGGTTTATTTAATCCAATGTTTACCATTCTTTTTAAGATTAACACTCTTTTTATCAATTTATCATTCTTTTTAGATTGTAATAGTATTATTAGTTTACTTTCTAAATAATAATTAATTGAAAATTAAATAATCAATATTTGAAAGAAATAAAAAAATCCACAATTAAAAATTAAAATTTACTTTTGAATATTTTTTCGATTAAAATACTCCTTTGTCTTCAAATTTAATTTTAATTCTTTTTCACCTTTCACTATAAATTTGTTACTAGCAATTTTTATGATTTAAATATAATGTTAACCAACTAATATAGTTGTAATATCTCAAAATTAACTATTTCAAAATTCAAATGTTACCGTTCGATAACTATTCACAAAATTTAAAGGATATCCTGAAATAAACAAATAATTTTAAAGACTGATTGATGTTAATCAGCAACTTTTAACGCTAAAAAATATGCGCAAACTACTTTTCGCCGCTGCTGTTATCACAGCTCTTGCATCAATTGCAATTCAAGAAGTTAAGGCTGCAGTTTCTCCAGAATGTAACACTTCAGTTTGTGGTGGAGGCAACGTAAAATGTTGTACTACCAAAGGTGGAGATACTTTCTACAGAAGTTAATCAACTGCCTTAGACATGGTAAATATTGGTTTATTTAATCCAATGTTTACCATTTTTTAAGAATTCTACTCTTCTATTTTGTTTAATTTGCTCGTTTTCAACTAATTAAGGTTATTTTGATTCTTAAAATAATAATCTCACTCAAGTTATTAATTTAGTTTGAAATTATTGATTTACTCAACTTGACTTTTTCTTTCTTAGATTTTTGAAAACGATTGAAATATAAAACTATTACCTATCAATTTCTAACATTATATAATATTTAAATCTATGAATTTTCAAAAACTTGAAAAAAAGGCAATGACATTTGCTTTTTTTTTGATTATTATTTTGGTCTCAACGATAATCTATTCGAAGTACTTTAAATACATCTCCTTATATGACAAAAATAGGATTTTTCTAATCAAGAAGTTTACTACACAAAAAAAATTAAAATTTGAAAATGAAATCCAATCTTTTGAAGTTTTTGATGACACTATTGTATTGAATTTATACGACAAAATCCATTGGTATTATAAAAATAAAAAAATAAAAGAGTTTTATCCTACAAGCTATAGTAAAAAACCACTCTTTTTGGGCTTTAGTTTAGGAAATATTTTGTCAATACAAGACACTCGAAATGCCATAAATTACAATTTGTCTCATTCTGGTCAAGTAATTTCTACAGAAAAAATAAAAATCAAGCCTTCAAGAATTATACAGGCAAATAAATCTGGTTTTTTGACAACATATTGGGGTAATGATAATTCGGAGAATATTTATTTTTATAATTCCAAAGATTCTACGACTTCTTTAATTTACAAACTTCCACCTTACAATGATGGGGGCTTAAGTACAGATGGATATTTTATTAAAAATACTCAAGGAGAAATTGCATATGTTTTTTATTACTTAAATAAAATTTTGACATTTTCACCGGATGGCAAATTTAAAAAATCGATAACCACTATTGATGGTGATTCTTTATCTAAACCAATCGGTAAATTAACACTTGGAAGATTCCGACCATCAAAAGATGCAAGAGAAATTCATGGTGCAAGTGCATTTCACAATCAATTTGTTTATGTTATCTCAAATGTATGTTTTAAAAAAACTTCAGATTATTGCCAGAATGTGGTTGTTGATTGTTATGATGTTTCTCTAGGAAAATATATTAATTCCTTTAACCTACCTTTCTCGAATAATACTAAAATAAACTATTTAAAAATTCTAAATCAAGGAATATTTTTAACCCATAATAATGACATTTATCTTTTAAACTAAAATGAAAAAATTAGAAACCGCATTAAGATTATTTTTAGTTGTTCTTTTTATCTATGCAGCTATTTCTAAATTATATATTGTGCATACATTTCAAGAGCAAATAGCCCAATCCCCAATTATTCCAAGCAGTCTAATTGTTTTTTTATCATATTTCATCCCCATGTTTGAAATTTTTATAGCGATGCTATTAACTTCCGTTAAATACCTAAGAATCGGAATGCTATTTTCCTTTCTTATAATGCTTCTTTTTTCAAGTTATCTCATAACATTGTATATATTATTTCAAGATCAACTTCCATGTGCCTGCGGTGGAATTCTAAATAATATGGGCTATCCAGAACATATAATATTCAATGTAACTATTACCTTTTTAACTTTAATTTATTTATTAAAATATGAAAAATAAAATAATTCCATTGATTATACTTATTCCGAATTTATTAATTGGTCAAATGAAATTTGATTGTAGTGTTTTGGATTCCTCAAACAATTCACCGATTGCTTTCGCAAGTATTATGCTACTAGATAGTTCAAATAATGTTTTGCTTGGTAATAAAACTAATGAATTAGGCATAGCAAATTTCAATACTTTTCTTAAAAATGTAAAATTCATTGAGGTTCAATCAATCGGATATGAAAAAGCTAAAATATTATTTCCACTTGAAAATTTTAATAAAATTGAAATAAAATTAAAGGAGAAAATATTAGAATTAGAATCCGTAGTAATTTCAAGTAGTAAACCTCCAAAAGTAGATTTCGATAGAATTGAATACGTTGTTTCTGTTCGAGAAGAAAATAGCCAATTATCAGATATACTAAAAAATATTCCATTAATTCAATTCGATAAAAATGAAGGTTTTACAATAAATGGAACAAGTGATTATTTAATTCTTGTGAATGGGAAAAGAAGTAATATACCGTTTAGTATGTTGAAAAATAAGCTTGGAGCGTCAATCAAGAGTATTGAAGTAATTTATGCCCCCTCAATAAAATATGAAGTACAGGCAATTCTGAATATTACTACGAGGAAGGATATTTTAGGATTAAATAATACTAGTTTTTTTAACCTTGGTAACAGAACTAGTAATATTGGATCAAGTCTTGATTATGAAAACCATAAAATTTTAACGGGTGGACAATTTTTATACGACATAGATAAAATAAAGGATGGATATGATGCAACATATAAAAACCTCATAAATGAAGAGATCGTAAATCAAGTTCAACAAAATCATTTCAAAATCAACTCCTTTGATTCTCGATATTATTTCGAATATGATATTGATTCATTAAATACTTTGGGAACTTCAATTAGTTATAAAGGTGAAAATCATAATAATAAAAGTTTAGCCAATTTGATCGAAACAACAATAGATGATGGTAAAAATAATTCAATATCAGCTACTTTGGATTATTTAAAACGATTTCAAAAGGAAGGAAGAGATTTAAATCTTTTTTCAATATATAATAGATCTACAAATGAATCAAATGTTTATAGATCTTCAATGGACGGAATTTCAATAAACAATGCCTTTTCTGATTTGACAATTAATTTAGACTATACTGCAAATCTTTCAGAAAGTAAAACTCTTGAAATGGGTTTAAAGGGATTTTTAAAAGGTATTAACAGCAATTCTACTTCTCAATTAAAAATTCCTATTTATTTTAAGTACTATCAAAACAATTATTCTTCTTATATCTCTTACTCAAATAAAGTCGCCTCAAAAGTTGATTTTCGGATTGGACTCAGATTTAATTACTATTTGGGATTTTGGGATGAGTTTAAAAATACAAGAACTTCGTTTTTGCCAAATTTGTTATTAGGCTACAAAATCAACAACTCTTCTCTAATAAATTTCAGTTATAATACAAAAATGATTGTACCAGGTACTGACTACTTAATAAGTACACAAAATATTTTTGATGTATTTAATACATACCAGGGGAATCCAAATCTAATACCTGAAATTTCAAAAAATACAGAACTTTCTTTTTCTTATTTTGGTAATAAATTTCAAATTAGAAGTTCTTTATATAATAATAATATTAATAACATTATTCTAACTTATAGAGAGATAAATAAGAGTGAATCATTCATTTCAACATTTAAAAATTATAATAATTTATCTCGCACAGGTATCAAATTATACGGGAGAATGAAAATTTCTTCTCCATTAAGTTTTTCAACAAATATTGACCTATTTACAAATAAATTAGATAATCTATCTCCTAAATTTTTAAACTCTTCGGTTAGTTTTCAGGGAGAATGGAAGTTTGATAAATTATACTCTATGAATTTTTATTCAACTTTTTATCCAAAAACACTTCTACCACAAGGATATAAAAAAAGGGAGTATTTTTATAAAATCTCGATTCAAAGAAAGATAAAATATGGAGGAGTTTCAATAGATTTATTTAATGTATTCAACTCAAAGATTCTTTCAGGGTATATTATTGATAATAATGAGTTTTCATATAATTCTGCAAATTTTTACTATAGTAGATGGATAAAATTAAGAGTTTATTTTTCAATCGGAACGGTTGAAAAGTGGGAAAAATCAACTTCAAAAAACAATCAAGAGGAAAGTAAAGAAAAAGAAAAAGCCCTGTTTAATTCTAATCATTAATAATTAAATTTCAAGCCAAAATTGAAACTGTTTTTTATTTTTTAAATGAATTAAAATTTTTCCAACTTTTCCATTTTATTAATATCTTTATACCAAAGTTGTGTGGATTTAGTAGTAAAAAAGGCCTGGGTGTCTCATCCAGGTTTTTTTTATTTCCAAATACATAAAAGGGGTATAGGCTAATTCAGTGACCAAGCTCAACCCACACAATCACTGAATTTAAGGCATTGCCAACATTTAAAATTGTCATACTTTTTATAGGTTGGTATCCAAACACACCTAAGCACATTGTTCTTTTTTCCGTTTCACTTCATTGCAGAACAAAGAGCTTCCTTTTCAATCCCAACCAACAAAAAGCCTCGAACAACCACCTCTTGTTCGATTATGCCATTTTTAAATTGTTGTAAGCTATTTAACATAACATAGCCTTATATGTTCGTTGCACACAGTCTTACCCAGCTACTTAAGCAAGCTCCCATCACACAGACTGTCATATAAGAATATTATGCTAAATAGCCAATGCCTTATAATTTTTTACAAAAATTATAGCCTTTCCTCTGAAGATATTGTTTTACCAATCAACCACTAAAACATCATCAAAAAACTCTGATTTTATATGAATTGAGTATTTCTGACCCTTAATCCATTTACTTGTATCAATATTTATTTTTTGATTTTTAGATTCAAATTTTGTGCTTGGATTAACCTCATTAATTAGGGATTTTTCTGTGTCTCCATATATAGCTATTGAAAGAAAAGTGCTTTGAGAAATCTCAAAGGTAAGTTCTCCAAATTGTGAAAATTGCAGGTTGGAAATAGGTGAGTCGGAATTTAATAATCCACTCGTTTCATCTTTTAAATTACTTACGGCATTGGTAGGTGGAGCATCTACAGGCCCGCCATTTAAACAACCACCAATTACAATACTACTATTTTTGAATTCTGTGTTTGGAAGTTCACTTACACTTTTTCCAACAATCAAAACATTGTCAATAAAAGCATTACTGATTGTTATACCTCCGTTTGTACTCAACAATTCGTTGGAATGATTTCCTGTAATTGTTAAATTAGTGTTTTCAGTACATGGATTAACTAGTTTTGCCATGGTATTATTGGTTTCTACACATTCAACTACTGAATTATAATTATCCGCCGTTAATAACAAGTAATATTTATCATTGGTAAAATTGAAACCTGAAGAATAATTGATATTCATGGTTGCATTTGGGGCTAAACTACCACCTGTATATAATGCACTTTTGAATTCTGAATTAGCATCTTTGATATTTGAATTTGAATTATATGCACCTAAAGCAAAACTGCTAAGATTAGCAGTTTGAGTACCAATATTTTTAATTTGAAGTGTGTAATAGATCTTCTCAGGAGTATATTTTGTAATTTGAATATCTGAAACAATGAGGTCGGAACTTGTGCAGGGGACTAAAGTAATTTTACTTAACCTGCTACCTACCTTATTGTATGTATATAGAATCGTGGTACCATTTCCATATTCGACTTTTACTAACCTGTGAGCATTGTCGTATGTATAAATTATTGCTGATTGACCAACAATATTATTTGAATTTATAAATAAAAAAAGTCCTATTAACCAAAAAATAGTTTTCATTGTAAAAAAATTTAGATTTTATCTCTACTGAATAGTTATCGTAGATTTTTTATGAATTCATTAAAACTTGGACTAATTAAGTATAGATTTGACCAATTCGAATCATCTTCAGAATTATAATCAATCTCTTTTTCATGATCCCAGAAGTACACTGAACCACAATCTTTTCCTTCACAAGAAATACAAATTATGTTTCCACAATCGTCAGTCGCAATAGGAATTAAAGAATTCGGAATTCTTTTTTCTTCAATTTTCAAAATATTTATATACTCTAATAAATTGTCTCCATCTCCATCATAAATCGCTAAAAACCAATCTATAGCAGAAGTTTCTAATACTCCATTTTCAAAGAAAGAAAACTCGTTCGGCTCACATTTTCCGCCGTTGTATTTTAAAAGATGTTCCTTGTATTCCATTGGAAAAATTAAACCAATCTCTCTCTCAATTTTTTCCACCTCTTCTATGGTCAGTTTTTTTTCTGTTTTAAATATTTTAAACATATTAATTTAATTTATTTCCAAATTGAAAACCCTCCTGTGTGTCCTGTAAGTAAATGTATTTTCTTTTTAACCAGTTGCATTCTACCTTTATTCTGATGATGGTGCCACGTATAATTTTTTGGTGTGGTCTGGTATCCTGCTATTTTATTGGCAGCCATCGCATCACTTTTTCTACTTCCTGTTGGCACAATCTTAACATCATTTTTTCCATTTTTATATAAATAATTTGTAAAATCAGGGTACGCTTTTTTGTTAAATGGAACTTTTGTTTTAGGGTGTAAGCCTCCAGCCAATTCTTTATTTCTTATATTATTTAAAGCCTTAAACTCTCCGCCCAATTCAGGGACAATGAATCCCGACACCATTGAAATGTAAGAATTTTTTTCTTCGGCATTATATTGATCGGCCTCAAAAACAGGATCATATGATGTTTTATTAGGACTTAGCAAAAGTATTAGACCTAATTCGCTCGGGCTATATGGTATAGATGAATTTCCGAATGGATCTATATTATTAATCGGATCTCCATCAGCATATGGATATAAATTAATATTCCAAACTGGGTCTTCACTCTTAAACTCACCTTCATTTGGATTATAATACCTTTCCCTCATAAAGTAAAGGTCAGTGGTATCAGTCATTACTCCATACTTGCCTATATATTGAAATGGTTGTTCAAACAATTCGGTTTTTTGAGCACTTTCACCATAAGGCCCATATAGGTATTTATGGGTTACATTCATACCTGTTTCATCAGTAATCACCGAAGTTGAACCTCTGAAATCAAAATGATAATAGCTGTATTTGTTAGTTTGGATGTCTAACCTTGCCACTAAACCATTTCCATGAACATATAGAGCAGATGGATTTCCATTTAAGTCTGTTTCCATTAAAACATTCCCATTATTCAATACATCTACTACATATCTTGTATTATTTTTCCTTCGTCTATTTTTTAAAGGGTCGTATTCAAATAGGAAACTTTTATTGGGATATTGAACATTGGTTAGTCTATCAGAAAGGTCAAAAGTTTGATTTGTAGAGCCATTTGATATTTGATTTCCTTGTTTATCATAATTATTAACTTTATCTCCAACTCGACGCTTTCTGTTGCTTGCATCAGGAACGCTAATAACTTCTTCATTTTGAAAAATTGGATACTCAGGATTTTCAATGATATAACTACTCTCATTTATTATATGACCCTGTACATCTAATTTATTTGCAAAATATCCAATGGGAGAATTATTACTTTTTCTTATAGACATACTGTCTAATCTTCCTGAAGTATCATAGAAAAGAAGGTGTTTAGTATTATTCCCATTAATTTGATAATCAAGTCTACCATCTGGCAAATAAAAATACTGGACAATTGTCCTGTTTTGCCAATCCTTAATTCTTATTAATCTATTATTTAAATCATATTCATAATCAAAGTAAATTGTGCCAGATTCATTATAAATAACTCGGGTAATATTCCCATTTTTATCATACTTATACCCAACAGAGTTATTCGGAAAGTCATTATAATTTACTTTTTCTGTCCGATTGTATCCATCATGGTAAAAAGTTAAGACTTTTGTATTTTGAGTTACGGTTTTAAGGTTTTTGCTTTCTAAATAGTAGTCATATTGATTGATACCATCACTTTTTAATAATCCCTCTCTTGAATCTCCTATACCAAAATATTCATGATTAAATACTACACCATTTTTGTTTTTATGACTTTTTAATGACCCATCGGTGTTATATTCCCACTCTTTGAAATCATCATTAAATTGTTCTTTTACTAAATCATCTGAATTGTTATAGGTAAGGGTAGTTACATAACCCATTGCATTTTGGATTCCAATGATATTGTCATTTTGGTCTATGTTGTAGAAGTTAGAAAGATTCAATCCATTGGGATTAGTTATATAAGGATCCTGGATATATGATATTAAATTGTCATTATTATCATACGCAAATTGGCTATAAATCCCCAAACCATTCTTAATATATATCTCTCTACTTAAATTATCATAAGTTGCTTGAAATAAAGTTGTTTTAACACCATTGATTAAAACTCGGATATCTGTTAGATTCCCAAATATATTATTGTATTCAAAGAATTTTTTTATTCCTGATGGGTTAGTAGTTGAAATAGGAAGCCCATGAGAATTTACTTCAATCAAAGTTTTACCACCCATAGGGTCGGTGGTTGATGTTAAATTCCCCGTACTATTATAATCGAATAATGTTGTACCACCATTGGGGTCAGTATTTGAAATTGGGTCATTAAACTGGTTAAAAAAAGTTGTTGATGAAATATCAGGTAAGTTTGGTGCTGATTTTTTAGAAAATATCTGATTCCCATTTGCATCATATGAAAATGTTAAAGTAACATTTGTTTTATTATCTACTACTAATGTTGGTAAAGTCGGATTTTGTAAATCATTATAACTAATACTTAAATTCTCACTTGGTGAAGTTACTTTTGAAAGGTTTCCAAATTGATCATGTGAAAAATTTGTGGTGAATTGTTGCCCATTTTGAGTTAATTTAATATCTGTGTTTGTAGAAATTGAAGATGAGGAAAATGAAGTATTAAAATCTACATCAATGGTATATGCATCTGTCTTTGTTTGTTTTAGCTTCCTTTTAAAATATGTATTGTTTATGACATTTCCTTTTGGAAGTGTTATTGTAGTTAAAAGGTTTTTGCAATTATCTTGATTGCAATATGAATATTGTGTTGTTTGTGATTTGGCATCAATAAAAGAGTCGAGGTTTAATGTATTAGGGTTAACATTGAAAAATATTTGTCTAACTCCATCTGAAACTGAGGAAATAAAATCAGTGCCTGGATAGTAACTAAAATTTAATTGCCTATTAGTTGTACTTTCAGTAACTGTTTTAAGTCTGTATTGGGAATAAAAACAACTCTGGTTTTGAAAACAAACTCTATCTTCATAGGTTAAATCAAGAGTATTGTTATTCCTATCAGAAATTTTAATCAATTTTAGTATATCACTATTGACATCAAATGTGTATTTAATTTGATTTGGTTTTGTGATTGTAAGTAAACTTGGACTATTATCTTGATTATACTGAAGTATTTCTAATTTGTCATAAACACCTTTTGTTTCATATTTCCTCGTTAGGTAATCATAAACATGAGTCTTCCCATCAGCCCATTTTATATAAAGTTTATTTACCTCCCCGATTCCTGTATTTCGGTTAAATTTAATTACTCTTAAAATGGAAGAATTATAATTATGACTCCAACCAATTCCAATTGGATAAAGTGCATAATTCGTATTTTTATAAACTTCAGGTGACTCAGTAAATTCATTTGTTGAATAAGGGAAATTATAAGTAGGAAATTCTGCTATTAAAGAATTATAGGAGTGAGAAAATTCTAATGTTAAACCACCACTAGGTATTGAAAAACTTGATTTACTGTATTCATTGAAAACTGCTCTTTTAATGTCCATCTCACTGCCAGAATTTGCAACAGTAAAGTTGTTTGGTACATAAAAAGCGTTATTATCAATTGGAGGGTTTGGAATATTCGGATTTGAGAGAACTCTATAAAGTAAAATGTAAAAGGATTTCCATGGAAATTGATAATAATTTTGGAAACATCGGACTGATGGGCAGGAATAGCAATTACCATAAAAATCATTTAATAAACCTAAATCATTTGCTTTTTTAAACCAGCCATAGTACAAATTATTAACCTTGATATCACAACAGAAATTAGAGCTTGCATTTGAGTTTGGATTATACCCAGTCCAATCAGGGGTAATACCTCTTGCTTCTAAAACTAATCTAACAATAATTTCAAATCTCGGTGAAAAATTAGGATACAACATGAAAAAATTCCTAGATAAAGGAGAGTATCCATCATTATTTTCAAAATATAGCATGGCTTTCACAGCTCGCAAATCCTCATAAGATAATCCATCTAAATCTGAAAATGGAGATGGGAAGTTATCCGAAGGAAGTGCCGTATTTTTATCAAAAAGCGAATTAGTTAGAGTCTTACAAATGTCCTTTAGTGGTAAATTAAAAACAGTCTGATAATTTTGAATTGGATCAATTAACTCGTTTTCACACAAAAATTCCGTTGCTTCTTTTACTAAGGACTCAGGCTCACCATTTACCCAAGTAACACAATTCTGAGGTTCGATAGATATTAAACTTACGTTATCTATTCTAAATGTGGTTGGAGTATATGAGCTTTCTGCTCTAAAACCAAGTTCTACACTATGGCCAGCCATCCATGTAGGTATTGAATAAGAAAAAAATTGATAATAAGAGCTGGAATAGTAGTAAATCGTAGCTACAATATTGGTAACTCCCAAATTATAATCATATACATATATAAAAATTCTTTCCTGACCTGTAGAACTACCATTTAATGTTGCACTTGAATAAAAAGATAAATTTAATGAAGTGGTATTTGCCGGAATCTGAATATTTTGAGTTAAATAATCCCTTAAATATGATTTAGGTTGACCATATCCATTATCTGCATGTGCATACCCCGGGCAACTTAAACAGTTTGAGTAATAAGAATTATATGAAAAATAAGTGGTAGTGCCCCAAGCATAATTATTCTGAGAAAAATCACCATTTAAAACTAATTCAGTTTGAGCAAAAACCGTATTTAAAATAAAAAATAGAAATAAAATCTTCTTCATATTTCTCATATTAAAAATGTTTAACGATTCGAAACTAAATCAAGGGGAAAACAATTACAAATGAGGATTTTGAGGAAAATACCTGAATTTTATAGAATTCTAGAATTTTACAAAAAAGGCACTAAGTTATACTTTTCTAAAATTAATCTAGGAGATAAAAAAATAACACTAACTACTTGTTTTTTAACATTTTGTATTATATTTAATCTATGAAAATAGATCATTTGTTTGTTTAAATACAATAACTTACCAAAATGAGAATCCATGTTAATAAAGCAGTATTCTTTCTAATAAGAGAAAAAATATTTAATTGCCTAAAAGAATTCATTTCAGAAACTGACAAAAGCGTTTTTAACTTAACTGAGACTGCTATTTGGAACTATGAATTAGAAGATTACAACTTAAAGCCTCCAAAATTTATTGAAGCTTTGAAATTAATGTTAAATAATCAAACTGTAGGTACTACATACTTCCAGACCCCACATAGATATTTCAAAGAAGGAGATGAACACATTTTTGATGGAAAAGTTTTAAGTATTTACTTGTCATTCTTAGGATATAAAGACGAGTCACCTGTTCAACAAATTAAAATATTTATTGATGAAAATGAAGATATTCTAAGTCCAGAAATAGTTTCAAATCAAAAAATCTTATTGAATTTATCCCCTGATACAATTGTCCGTCCCAAAGAAAAGGCCGAACCAGATATTTCTAAATGGAAGACTAATTTAAATAATACTACATGGTATTTATATTTCTATGGCTACAAACATGATAGCGAACCTTTAGATGAGGAAGAATGGAATATCATTAAACTAGTTTTAAAGTTTGGTAAAAAGTCTAAAAAAACTGAAAACCTTTCTGTAGAAATAAAAAACACTCCAACAATAAATCACCATAGTTATTTAGGAAAGACTGATTTTTTAATGTCCGGTCAGAAAGTTCTAATTATGAATCTTAGAACAGTTGATGAGCATTATAGACATCTCCATATTAAAATACATGTTAATAATGAAGCTAATGGGGATTTGTTTTTAGGTCAATATTTAAATTATGGCCATGACCGTGATCAAATATGGAGTGGTTCATTAATTCTAGAAAAATTTAAGGGCAGACATCCTTTTCCGTTTGTTTATAACTTTAAAAAAGGAGTATGTGAAGAAATAGATGAAATATCCCATTTAGTTGATTTTTTCAGCGATAAAGCCATGAATTATAGGAAAACTACAAGACAAGTCCATTCTCAAAAAGATTTTGAAGTTTGGAAAAAAAACAGAGAAGATTCAAATAAAAAAATACAACAATAACAAGTGAGTAAAAAAGAAAGTATTTCCGAAATCTCATTTAGGGCAAATATTATTCATAAAAAAGCATTAGGAAAGGAAATTGCAATTTATGAAGATCACCGCACTATACTAAATGTGATATATTATCTGAAACAAAAAAGAAATATAGATGACTCCTTGGACATCTATATGTTTGATTATCATGATGATTATTGTCATCCTAAAGAAGAAGCGATTAACAAAATTCAAGATTTCCTCAAAGACCCTTCAATAGAAAAACTTTATCCTATTATTGAATTTGATTTACGACATCTTGATGATGATTGGGTTAAGGCCGGAATGGAACTAGGTTTCATAAACAATGTATTTCTTTTTAATCATAATGTAAAAAATGCAGGGGATATTGAAAAATATGAGACAAAAAAGTTTGGCACTAAAACTCTATATTACCTCGGCAATGTCTGGGATGCTTTAGGAAGTAGAGGAATTTTAAATGATCCGCTGAAGTTCAATGACCATGATGTATTAAATGACTTTGGTTGGATTAAAAATGAAAGTAAATACTCATTCAAACCAAACAGAAAATTCATTTTGGATTTCGATCTCGATTGCTTTTCAGCAAAAGTTCTAGACAAAACAATTGCCATACCTTCTGACATTTTAATAGAAAAATTTGAACAGCTTCTACCTAATACATATCATTATGCATACACTTCAAAGTCTTTCCTACAAAATTTAATAAAGGAATGTGAAATTGTAACCATGTGTTATGAAAATGATTATTGTGGTGGGATTCGACAATCTCAAAAGATTTTTAATACGATTGACCATATACTTTTTGAAGGAGAGTTAGGAGGATAAATATTTGACTAAAACCAAAGAAACGAAGCAAATTGCTTCGTTATCTTCAGCTCTATCATTATCTCTTTAACTTCTGACTATGTAAGGTTGCAACTGCAACCGCATCGAAAAGTTTAACATAATATTTATTCTTGTTCCTCTTTTCTTTATTAAAACAAGTCAAAAGTTCGGGGTACAGTTCGCACATCTTCCTCATTACCTCTTTTTTAGTTTTTGGATTTCCTTCATCACAAATTCTTAAAACAGTTTGGGGAGGATATGAGCAAATCGAAATTCCTTTGGACCGACAAAGAGCTTTTACACTATCTAAAAGCTCATTTATTTGATCGTTAGATTGATTCTTGTGGGGTGTTGCCAAAGCTATATTAATAATGGTATAAGTGGTACACCACGATTGGAGGCTAGTAAGTATCTTTTTTCTTTTGTTTAGGCTCCAAGCCCCTTTTCTAAGGGAAATTTGGTAGTCAATTAAAAGAGTTCCACAGATTACTGCTAGTCCTACCATTCGGGTATTTAAACTAAGTCCTAGTACCTTTTGATGATCCATGTTGATTTACTAAGAAAGTAAACAACGCCCCTCTTGATTTCTTAATCTGTCTTTGTGGTAAAGCCATTACTTTTTCTAAAATATCTCTTAAAAAATCCTCTTTATACTTCTTACAATAAGTTAGAAACAATGCAATAGATGCTTTATCATTCAAAGTATCAGCAATTTCATTTGCTAGTTTTACTTCATGTGGTTCGAATAATTGCATACATTTTTAAAGAACAATTAATTGGTTAATGGTGCTCTGATACGTTAACGTCTCCGTTACGTTATTTATTAATTCGTTTACGTACGTAATATACTTTCCCATTTTTTTACCCTCAGAGCACCTAAAATTCAAAACAATAAACAGCTTTGGTGCATATTGCACCAGTATATAGTTATGTCATAAATGATAGATTTCATTATTATTAATTAAAGACTCATTTTGAGCCAACAGATTTTTTTCAGCAATAGCAATTTCATTTGAAATGCTAAGCCATAAATCACTGTATAGTTCCTGAGGCATTGTTTTATAAATCCGACATAATCGGAATAAGTGTGCAATGTTTGGATAAACTAATCCTTTTTCCCACCGACAGAGGGGACTAGTATCAGGTAAACCCAAAAGTACAGCTACTTCTTTTTGAGAAAAACTAAAATACCTCCTATACTTTTTTAATCTGTTTGGAAATCGACTTTGTTCCATACTTAAATGGTAGCACTTTGAGGGGAAAGTATAAGAGGGGGTAAATTGAATTTGTAGCAAACAAGATGAATTTTTTGTAATAAAAAAGAGCCCGAAATAATTTCGAGCTCTAATGTTTATTCACCACCATTTTCCTCAACATGATTTGAATTGCAAATATATGAAACTGCTTGTTGAGCTTTAGATGAGGCTTGAACAATGAATCTTTTATCATTCTTCAATACGCTTAACCAACTTTCAATATATGCAGCACTGTTTTCCAAATCTTTAAATGGAATCCCGGTTAGACTTTTTAAAAAACAGCTTCCAATTTCAGCTATCAATTCTTCAAGAGAATACATCTCTGAGCCAAATCTTGGATTGTCATAGACCGTTGGCCTTGCAAGTCTTGATTTAGCACCTGTAGAATGTATTAATTCATGAAAAAGTGTTCCATAGTAGGCAGATGATGATTCAAAAATTGAAAGAAATGGAATCTTAATGTAATCCTCTGATGGTGAATAGAATGCTTCACAATCATCCCCATGTAAAATATCAGGGCATAAAGGCATACTTGCAATTATTTCTTCACAATCTACAAGTATATGATTGTCTCTTTCTTCTTCTTTTGGAAGTAGTTTCTCGGGTATATTTGAACATTGAGAAACATTGAACAGTTTGTAATATCTTAGGATATATTTCTTTTCAAGAACTTCCTCTCCATCCTTTTCAACCATCTTTTCAGTTTTACACTGAAACACTGCAAAAGCTCCTTTTTCACCCTTCTTTACTGATGCCCCAATATCTTGAATTTGATTCCAGGTTAGGAAAAGATTGTGTCTATAATTCAATGAATTTAACAAAAGAATGTTAATCCCGCCGTAAGCTCTTTTGGAAATTAGATTTTGAGGTATTCCAGATTCAGTCCATGGCTTTCTCCATGGTATTGTTCCATTTTCTAATAGTTCAATAATGCGATCGGTAACCATAGAATATACATCTTTGGTTTCCTTTTTTTCTGCTGTTTCCATATTCTATTTATTTAATGTTTTCAAAAAACTCTTTGAATACATTGTAAATAGAAATAGGTAAGGAGGTAAGGGAGGGGAATTTGCTTTAAAAGCAATTAGTAATCTATGATGAAATTCCAAATATTGTAACAACTTTTAGGCTTTTAAAAAATATTACATTTCGCATTTAATAAATTAACTTTTTGACTATAAAATAATGACATTTACGACTTAAATAATTGTTTTTTAACACTTTGAAACAATAAATATTAATATTTTGTGATAAAAAAATAGAATAATTGTAAGAAAGTATTTACTTTCGCCTTATTTTTAAATTTAAACTATTTGAAATATCTAGGTCCATTTTTTGAAAAATATTCCTCATTAGTTTCGCTTGTACTAACCATAGTGGGTTTAGTTGTATTCAAGGTTGGAAATGAGGAGTATAGAGTTTACTTTATTTCTTTTGTTTTCTTATCCCTTATAACTTTATATTACATCATTGAAGGATCTAGATATAAAGGTTATTATAAGGCTTTTAGGAGATTTAATTCAGGTTTCGCAGATATACATTCTATTTCAAATGTTGATATTGATAATCACAAGGAATCGGCAGGAGATAGAAACTTAATAAAGAGTTTTTTGAGTTCAGTCCAAAAAGCTTTTGAAGAAATAACTCAGTCTAGAATTTCTGTTTGTATCAAGGTGATAATATTTGATGAACAGAAAAAGAAATATTTTTTGCATACATTTTTGAGGGATGGAAATTCTGAACATCGTGAAGCACTAGATAGAGAGGATATGAATAATGGCGTTATACATTGGCTTGATTCAAATACTTCTTTCAATACTCTTTTTAGTGTTGATAAAGATGAAACAACTTTAGCTTTAGTAAAGCCTTATTTTATAAAAAGATTTATGCCCTGGTCTTCAAGCTACAAAAATTCTAGAGTTGACCATACTTTAGATTCCATGAAAAATCATTTGATACAATTTATTTTAGAAAAAAAATTCTTACGAAGAATATATTTATTACTTGCTTGGCCAGTTGACTATAGAAGCTCTATTGTAGTTCCTATTATTCCATACAAAGTTGAAAAATTCGGTGAAGCGGTTTACGATTTAGATCGAAAAAGTAAAGTCATACCAAAAGGCCTTCTTTGTATAGATTCAAATTATTCTTCAGCTCTAAGACTCCGTGATGTTGAATTAATGAGGGGATTAGCAGATGGTATTTACAATGATTTAAAAAATGTGTTAAAATGAATTAAATATAAATATTAATATTATGAGCTTTTTAAAAAAAGTATTTTACATCTTTTTTCCGCAGGTTGAGATCGCAAGTGATTTTTCTGAAAAAGAGTTAGAAATATTACGAAAAGTTGGATTCAGAACTTTTTCTAGGGAAGAATTATTAGTGATGAATAAAGAAAAACTCGAAATGCAAAAGGTGGAAAATTAGATTAAAGTGGCGAACATTTTAGTCCCAAGCTTAGAAAATTAAGAAAGACGGTTTCCTCCGTCTTTTTCTTTTTTAATTTAAATTGTTTAAGAATCATTCTCTTTGGGTTATTACTAATTTTAAATTTTGTTATTTGAGCAAATCTCCCTTTCCTCTTTTGTCCTTTTTTGAAAGTATAATGTTAGTAACTTCTTCATTTTTGAATTTAGGTGATTCTATCAAATCCTTAAATCTACCAACCTCATAGTAAAATTTATCCCAAAATTCTTCAATGCCTTCTTTTGATGAAGGTAGGGGATTTTGTTCATTTTGTACGTCAGATTTATTGATACTGTGGTACACATTAGAGTACAAAAGAGTCGAAAAAGTCTCTTTTAACTTGAAAATAAAGGATATTTCGGTGGTTCCAAATAAATTATTTTTGTAAAATATACCATTAGGGAAAACGAACCATTGTAAACTTAATCTAGTTTCAAATGGTAAATCCATCCATATTTTAGAAGGGTTTTCTAGGAACTTGTACAAATATTCAAAAACTGAGGCCAAATCAAAACTTATTTCCTTTTTTGATTTATTTATCTGGTCAATTAAAAAAAGCTCGTTATCAATTTCGGTCATAGACTCTTTAAAAAGTTGGTCATTGACGATTCCATCCAGGTTTTTTGTCAGAAGTAACTTTTGCTTTTCGATTAATTTATTTTTCTCATTGAAATGCTTAAAATTATAATTTTCAGCGTTTTTTACTCTCTTATCTAAGTTTTTCTTCATTTCAGCCTTAAGAACTAAAAGTAAATCATTATTAAATGATAACCTGTCCAAGAAATTACAAAACTGGCTTTCTAACTTAGATTTAGCAATCATTAAACCAGCCTTAGGGAATCGATAATATGGATATTTCTTTAACCTTCCTTTAGACCATGATCCAGTCAATTTTTCATTTGTCCCATAGTAAGAAACAAATCTTCGCAGTGGAAAATCTGGATTTTCGATTAAATAAGGCATTAGCCTTTTTCTATTTTTTAATACGAGTTGTACTGTGGAAAATAGCTCAATTGAAATTATAGGTTCATAAGTTCCAATATTTCGTTCCCCACACTTATTTATTCTTCCAGTATAAACTTCATTTCTTAGGATTTTATAAAAATGTGATTTAGAAATTGGACTTCCATTTTTTGTGGTAATTCCAAGCTTTGCAATTTTTAACCTAACTTCTTCTACCGATAATGTCCTTCGGGCTACATCTTCAAAAGCCATCTTAATAGTAGAAGCCTTACTATTTGGGGAAAGATTAGTTTTTCCATTGCTTTTTAAGTTTGAATATCCAATCGGAGCCATCCAAACATATCTTCCTTCTCTGACAGCTTGCATCATTCCTCCAATACTTCTTTCAGCTCTGACATCATTATCAAATTGTGCAACATTCGCAATGATGTTTTCCATAAAGCGACCTGCTGGAGTGTTCTCAAAATATTCTGATGTAGATTTTATTTCAACCCCATATCTTTTTAATAGAATTCTTATTTGACTGTAATCATCTGTGTTTCTTGAAATTCTATCAATTTTGTAAGCAATAATTGCAGTTATTCCATTCTTTCTATTTGCACAATAAGCAAATAGTTTCTGCAATTCAGTTCTGTCAGAAGTTTTAGCACTTTCTCCTTGTTCAATGAAAACACTGGCTATTTCGTATCCATTTTTAATTGCATATTCTCTACAATTTCTTTCCTGAGTTATCAGACTATTTCCTTCTTCTACTTGTTCTTTGGTCGAAACTCGGCAGTAAATCACAGCTTTTTTGTTGTTGGTTATTGTATTCATTTTGAGCAAGAAAACCTTCCACAATAATGTTTGCTAAGTACTTAATACTTTCAAGTTCTTCAATTGAAATATCATATTGTGATGTGTGATTTTTAGTGCTTTTTCGCATTATATCATGTCCTTTTAATTTGTTAATACTTTAAGTATCCCAAATTTTTTATTTTGGACAAACAAGGGGAGTATTGCAGTTTTTACAATTTTAAAAAAGAACTATAATTTTCTTGTTTCAAGGAAGCAAAATAATGGTTTAATGCTTTATCTCAAAAAAAAGTAAATATTCCTTAATACAACCCTCCATTTACGTATTTTTTGACTTTTCAAAGGGATTTTCTATAAAACCATTTTATCATTTATTAAATGCTCAGCTCAAAAAATTAGTATTTTCTACAAATGATTTAAATACCGTATTGTATTAGTGTTGTATAAATTGACAGAGGTTGGGATTCTATGAAAATGTCAATTTTTACTTTTCAAATCTATCAAGTAATGCCATAAAATAATGTTTCCCTTTAGTGATTTTCTGTGATGTATTGAACTTAATTTTTTAACAAAAGGGAACGACTCTATTTCAAACAGCACCTCTTTTTTATCATTCCAGTCAATAGTTGAATCAGAGTTTTCTTGCGATAACTCTGATATCCAATTATTTATTTTACCTATCCATTCAGAAGAAGTCCAGTTTTGAATATATCCAAACATTCCACAGACTTTTAAATGAGGCGAGTGATGTCCTCTCTTAAAACGTTCAATTCCTCCTCGAACTCCACAAACATATTCTTTATTATTAGATGATTCTGATAATCGTTTTGCTTCAAACTCTAAAATTGGAAGAGGTTTTATTTCTCTTGACATTGCAAAAACACCAATATCAGTTTCTTTGTCTGATTCAGGATTTGATGGATTCTTACTAAATCTAAAAGGAAAAAAACTTTCAGATTCGTTCTTACATAATTCGAAATGATGTACCAAATTGTCACTTATCCGATTCTCTTTGTTTGAATCTTTAATTGATTGATAATAACTTGGAAAACCTGAAATATTTTTGTCAATAAATGAAAATATCAAATCCACCTCAAAATTCGAATCAACACTCAAATCATTTGGTTTTGGAATTTGATATGAAGGATAAGAATCTCTAAGCATTATAATAACGGGATTTAATATAGTCTGCAAAAGTTTCATCTGCATCCTTTAATGCAATTGAAGGTAACCAATAACGTAGCTGTTTTGGCTTAGCTATTATAATAGAGTCTCGTCCATAAGCCTTTATTATCCTTTGTATATGTACTTTTTGCTGATTTTCGGTTCGTGTTGGAATAGCCTCGTCAATGTAATGCTCTAAATTGCTGACTTTTTTTAGTTCTGGATTTATTGTTTCATCTGAGAATTCATAATGTATTGCATAATACTTACCGGCATCAATGATTTTGAATAATTGAAAATATTTTTCTTTCTTATATATACTATTTAAAGTTTTGCAATAAACAGATGAGAATCTAAAAATATCTTTAGTATTTACTAGCGTATCTTCAAATTTATTATTAGAAATTTGATTAATAATAATCTTTTCTGTTTCAGATATCTCCATATTTTTACTATTTGAATATGGAATTCTCATGATATCTTCCTTATTTATTGCTGTTGCTTTACCTATCATTACTCTTCCACTTGTGGCTAAAATGTACGCACGCAAAAGTTCATTGTTTTTATTTAAATAATTATATAACTCTGATAACTCTTTTTCTTCAGGAGCATGAATACCAACAATACCAAAAGGAAAGCTTAAGTATTTATTTAAAAATGCAATAGGAATCTTTTTTTCTCCAATAATAAGTCTTATGAGAATATGAGGGGCTTTATAAATATTTTGCTTTGTTTTTATTGGTCTCTCAAATCCTTGAATTTGGCAATTTCTTATTTGTTTGCCGTCAATGCCATCCTCTGTTAAAGCTTCCACAGAAATATTATCAAGACCAGTGATATAATTAGCTTTTTCCTTTTCGTTACCGACAATATAGCCACTTCCAACAGACCATCCTTCTGTTTTTTCTTTTATACTTAAAAAATCTTTAAGGGTAGGTAATTCAGCTAGTCGTTCAATAAATGATGTGATTCTACCGCCACCTAATAAATTAGCTTTCCAAACATATGGATTATTTATTACTGAGTATTTTGAAACAAAATGAAAATCATAATGGTCAAACTCTAAGAACAGCCTATTAGAATTAGAAAAAGTCCTATTTGCAATTAAATGTAAAACTCCTTTATTATCAGGCTTTGCTTTTTGAATAAAGACAGCGGCAGTAGCAACATTTTTTCTTCCCCAAAGCTTATCAGCGAGCTTTGTGAAGTCTAATATTTGTAATAAGTTGTTTTGAGAGAATAAATTCTGCTTAAAACTCTGGTCTTTTTGGTAAAGAACTGGGCCTGATGGCTGAATTAAGCATAAAATCGCATCTTCTTTAAGTAATTTCAGAGATTGTACTAGAAAATGCAAAGCAGGATTCTCGTCAGGAATGTTTATTTCAGTCTTATAGCCAATTTTAGAATTTAATTCATTAAAATATTCTTTTCTGTTAGGTTCTTTGCCATTTACCGGAGGTAGATTAAAAGGTGGATTACCTATTACTAAATCATAATCAGCTACTGGTTTCTTTGCAATAAAAGTAAAGAAATTTTGGGTTATAATATTTTCATTTAAATCAGGAAATTTTAATTTACCCCAAGTAGGAGGGTCTAAATCAACTTCATCTAAAATCGCTAGTGCAAGGCTAAATACGGAAAGACTAATTGCATCCTGTTCAATATCAATGCCATGGATACTTTTTAGTAATAGTTCCTTCAATATAGATAGAGATGGCTTGGTAAGTTTCCCAGTTTTTTTCCATTCAGTATACCTCCACCATTGAACAACACGTTTGTAAGTTTTTACAAGAAAAATTCCTGAACCACAGCTTACATCAATTATTTTAAAATTCTCCTTTGGTAGTTTTAAAGGCATGCACTCATCAACTAAAGTGCTAACTATCATTTCTGGGGTATAAACAATATCTTTGCTATCTGTTAAAAGTTCTTCATAAACTGAACTTATAACTTCAACAGGTAAATGTGAAAATGAGTATAATCGCCACAATACATATTGATTATTTTTGATTGTCCCATCCAGATAATCTGCTAATTTTCTTACCTCGACATTTTGAATTGCATTTCGCTGTTCAAACTCGCTTTCTCTTTCCCACTCAAATATTTTTCCGTTAAAATCTCTAGCTAATTGGTCTAGTAAATCAATTAATTTGCCAGCCCTTATTGTTTCACAAAAATTTGAACATTGAAAATGTTTTTTAAAATAGGTTCCAGCGAAATAACCACTAGCACTTTTTTCATCCCTTTCCTCCAAATACTTTATTAGTAAACTTTGAACCAGAAGTTTAAGTGCCAAATGTTTATCTAACCCAGACTCTTTTTGGAAATCTAGATATACTTCTTTAAGCCCTCTAATTAAGTCTCTTGCAGCTGATTCTTCAAAACGGAAATCTCTTTTCTCATCTTGCTCATCCCAAAACAAACCACTATCAAAATCCTTTGCTCTAAAGTCTTTTAGAGCTTGTCCAGATAGTTTAAGCAATTCAGTTGCATAATCATCTTTTTCCTCTTTTGGTCTTTTACGTGAATCAAAGATACTTACAGAGGATTTTTCTATTATAATATATGCTGGAACCTGATAACCATTCCACATTTGAATATGAATACGATTTTTATCTTCTGATGTTAAGGATTTATGGGTAAAATCGAATAAATATAATTGAGGGATATTTCCTCTTCCATCCGAAAAATGTCTGAAATATACCGCATCTGCATTAAATTTCTTTTTGGCGATTTCTAACGCAAAAAGAATGTCAGGAGTTGTAACATCAGGATTAATGTTTTCAAAATCATTTGTCAACAAAACACCATTTATCTCATTGTCCTTAAGAAACGAGAAATTTAAGTTAATGATTTGTTGTTCAAACAATTGCATTAATTTTTTTTATAAAAAAAATTTAAGAAAACAAAAATACATTTTTATCGCTGACTCTCTAAATTTTCGTAAACTAAAATATCAACGATTTTAGAGTTGAATGGTGTACGAAAATCGTCAAAAAAATTTGCTCTTTTGCATTTTGAAGCAACTACTTTTGGGGTTGGCTTGTAGATAAGACAAATAGGCATAAGTATTTGTTGCATGATCTCTCGTAGTATGAAACACAGGACAAAAATTTATGCAAGTCTTTAAAAAGTAGTTCCGAAGTTTGCATAAATAATAGTTCTATTATTTGATAAGTTACATCAAATTCAATAATCAATTTATGGCAGAAACAGAATTTTCTCACAAAGCTATCCAGTAAATAAATTTTAGTAAAGTTATAGCAATGACTTTTTTATAAAAATCTCCACTTTTCAAGTAGTATTTTCATAAAAAAACTTGACTAAAATTTATTTCCTAAATTTTGAAGGCTCAAAAATTCTATTTTCTTCAAGCGTTTCAACCACAGAAAAAAATAAAAAAATAAAAAAAAATTAAGCATACCATACCTAACTTAGTGTCAAAAAATAATCACATGGCAAAAGAAAACGTAAATATTAGCACCGTCCCAGTTACAATAAGGGTAATTGAGGTTGGGAATAAAAAAATGACTATTTCGGTATTCAACCAAATCCCGGAAAAGGATTTTTCGTATGAATCAGATAAAGATGGTTTTCTAGGATGGGTAAGTTATAAAGATGAAAAATTCATTATTTTTACTCGAAATAATATCCTTTTAAAACATGAAAAAGAGTATGTAAGTAGGGAAATTTCCTCCAATTACAACGAGGTTATAGAAAACCGTTGGACTGTTCGTGATTTAGATGAAGAAGATAAAGAAGAGAGAATTAATAGATATAATATAGCCGTTCAAAACCTTAAAAACAAATATAGAGATTTATTAAAAAACGAAAATCAAATCTATATTGCAGTTTAGGACAGTCTCAAATTAAGAAAAAGCTATTAGTAATAAGAAAGTGAATGAAGTATTCGAATCACGATTTAAGATTTAAAATCCAAGAGTATAAAGATAAGTTAAGAAATACCCCTCCTGACCAATTTTCATTTCAAATTCAATTCTTTATTTTAGAAATTGATTCTAATCTTCAGTTTAGAAAAATCATAAATGAAGCGGTACAAAAATTCCATTTCAGTGATAAAATTTTAAGCAATTTTATTACCTCAAACAATTTAATTGACCTTAAAGAAATTGAAGAAAAAGCTTCATTCTCATACCATCTTTTTAAATATTTAAACAGTTTTGGAAAAAGTTACCAATTACTAACATTAGATATCTTCAAAAAAGATTCTGATTCAAATACTTGTGAAAATATTCTCAATACTTATGTATTTCCAATCATTGATTTTGTCTTTAACTCATTAGACGAATCAAGCACCATCATTCACTTATTTGAGCAATACAAAAAGAAAACTGAGAGATTTACCCATTTATCACTTAAAGAAAAGTACTTAAAAAATGACATTGAACCAGAAAAACTATTCATTGATGACTTGAAGAAATTTTTCCTTGAACAAGATATCAATGTTCCATTTATTGATACCAAGTCTTTGCTTGAAAATATTGACTCAAACCTTGTCTTTGACCCAGTTGTGGCAACATTAATAATTTGTGATGATTCAAGGAATTCAAGTAGGGAACAGTTAAAAAATGGTTTTTCAGAAGCTCTAGAATATACCGATAAGTTTGATAAAAATACTGGTTATCTCATAGTTTTCAATTTGAATAATTTTGATATAAGTAATAATCAAGAAGCAAATGGATATCTGATAAAATCTAAAATTGAGTATAGAGAGAAAACGTATTATTTTACAGTAATAAATTTTTGAAATTTTAAGTATTAGTCTTTAAATTTATGAAAAATCCAAATTTAAATACAAATGATACTAATTTTAACAGATAGAGGCGATGTTCACGCAAATGTTCTTATTAACTTACTTGAAAATGAGAATATTAAATATTTTAGATTGAATCTAGACACTTTTTCTCTTGAAAGAACCAAAATTAATTTTGAAAATAATTCATGGTTAATTCATACTGAAAACCATTCAGCTGACCTTAGCGAAGTATCTTCAATTTGGAATAGAAAGACTTTTGTTCAGTTGATGCTTGATGAACAGGATAAAGACTACATTTTTAATATTTGGAAAAATGAATGGAATAAAACATTGTTAGGATTATACTATCATTTAAAAGATAAAAAGTGGCTGAATTATTATCGGAATAATCATAAGGCAGAAAATAAGTATCTTCAACTTGATTTAGCAAAAAAAATCGGTTTTAGTATCCCTGAATATTTGGTTTCTAATGAAAAAAGTAAACTTATAGATTTTACTAAAAAAAATAGTAAAGTTGTTTTGAAGTTGTTGAATCAAGATTTTTATAAAATTGATGATGGTAAGTTTATGGGTTTTTATGTTAACGTTATAAATGAAACCGATTTTGAAAAATTTTCCGAAACAGAAGAAAATCCAGTTTTTTTACAGAAATATATTGAAAAAAAATATGAAGTAAGGTACACTGTAGTGGGAGATGAGCATTTTGTTTGTAAAATTGATTCTCAAAAATCAGATATTTCAAAAATTGATTGGAGAAGATATGATTTAGCAAATACTCCCCATTCTATTTTAAGTCCTCCAGATAATATTAAAAAAATGGTAAGTTGCCTGATGAAAGAATTAAAATTGATATATGGGGCATTAGATTTCATTGTTAGTGATAAAAATGAATGGTACTTTTTAGAAATAAACCCAAGTGGTCAATATCTATGGATAGAAGATTTAACTGGTTTAAAAATAACTAATTCAATTAAAAATTATTTATTAGATTTACAAAAAAATAAATAACATATGAGAGTATTTGCAAGTAATTTTTTGGAGTTTCCTCAAAGTGAAACGATCTCAAATCCTTCGAATTGGAAATGGGAACCATTTAATAAAAATATTAAAGAAATTTACGCTAGTGGTTCCAAAACTGCAACAAGGCAATCAACTTATGCTTCTGAAAAAGACAATGAGTCTGATACTGATAGACCTAATGAAGGTGCATAGGAAATAATTGTTTGAATTTAATCACTTGATATTTATATCTGGAGCTTCATCATTTATGCCAAATTGTGGAGTTGGATTTTCTTCTTGGGTGTAGGTTTTTGTTGTACTTATTTCAATCAAATATAAATACAATTCCATTGTTGAGTTGTAAATGAGATATGCTGTTACTAATCCAATAAAAGACAAATCAACCACCCCATCTAATTCGGTAAAAAACTTCCTTCCTAATACTGTTTGAAAATAAATACCTTTGGCAAGGGTAAGAGATCCAACTATTGTAATAGGGTTTCCTATAAATGAAATAATATCTTCCATAGGAACTCTAAATTCATTGTAACTCATTTTGACCTTAAATGTAATTTTCTTGTTTTTTATCTTATTGACAATAACTATAATTGAGGAAACACTTCCGGCTATGATATTTAAATATTTGTATTCAAAAAAAAGTTTTATAAAAACCATTAATTCTTTACGAAAAACAAAAGAAAAAAAAGTTAAGAATAAGAGACCTATTGTTAAGGAAAGATATTTCCAATCATATTTCTTGTTCTTCATATTCTACTGGTGTTAAAGTAGTTTGCTTTCTGGAGCTCTGACTTGTCTCCTTCATTACCTATTACCCCGCCTAAGACACCTCCAATTAGTACACCAGCAGGGCCTCCTAATAACCCAATAATTCCACCTATCACCGTTCCAGCAGCCGTCGATACAGAAGGACTTTCTGCAATTACTTGATGTACATGATAACGCTTGCCGTTTAAATTAAACCAAGGGCTTCCTATCAAGCGTGCCAGTTCGCTGCGAGTTGAAACAACATAATTTAAATAAATTTTCTCATTATTATACTTAACATAAATTTTCATTTATATAAATTAATTTTATTTTATCAGTTTATGAAATGCTTCTTACTTGACACTTAAACAGACCACAATTTAGACAAAACTTATAAAAATTACAATTTCCCCTCCCTTACTCTTCCAAATCCAGACAGTTAAAATTAACTCATGGAAAACAATCACACCCCCATTGGAAAAACCAATTGGAGAAATGAAAATCGTACCTTCTATATCAAAGATTTTGACCGTTTAGGCCATATGTATGTTGTGGGTAAAACCGGAGTTGGAAAATCAACTCTTCTTTTGAATATGGCTATTTCAGACATTGAAAAAGGAAAGGGAATTTGTGTAATAGACCCACATGGAGACATTTCAGAAGCTATTCTTGATAGAATCCCAAAAGATAGAATTGATGATGTGATCTATTTTAATCCTAAAGATATTGATTTCCCAATTGGATTTAACCCTCTTAAGGGGGTTCATCCTCAATTTCATCATTTAGTAACATCAGGCCTAATATCAACCTTTAAAAAAATATGGTCTGAATCCTGGGGCCCAAGACTTGAATACATTTTAAGATTCTCAATCTTAACCTTACTTGAATTACCCGATGCCACTTTATTAGATATTCAACCATTACTTACCAATCAGAAGTTTAGAAATCATTGCTTGAATTTTGTAACTAATCCTCATACAATAGCATTTTGGAGAGATGAATTTGAAAAGTATAATAATGTGTTCAGGACAGAAGCAATAACTCCGATATTGAATAAAACAGGGGTATTTCTCACAAGCTCAATTTTGAGAAACATAGTTGGCCAACCAACCAGAAGTTTTAGAATGCAAAGTGTGATGGATACTAAAAAGATATTCATTGCAAACCTTTCAAAAGGTGAGATAGGTGAAGATGTAGCATCCATTTTAGGCAGTATTATCCTAACATCAATTCAATTAGCAGCAACATATAGAGCAAGTATTAAAGAAGAAGAAAGAATTCCTTTTTACGTATATATAGATGAAATGCATTCATTTGTTACCCTTTCATTCATTGATATTCTTGCTGAAGCAAGGAAGTATAAGTTATCACTTTTCTTAACCCATCAATATATTGACCAAATTCCTGAAAAGATAAGACAAGCCATTTTTGGAAATATTGGTACTATGATTTCATTTCGAATAGGGGCATCAGATGCAACTTTCTTAGAAAAGGAATTCTTTCCTCAATTCTCTATTTTTGACCTCGTTCATTTACCAAAATACAGTATGTATTTAAAGTTAATGATAGATGGTGCAACTTCACAACCATTTAGTGCAATAAGCCTGGCACCTAGTTTAATCTTACAGTCATTTAAGAAAGAAATCATTTCAAGGTCAAGACATTATTATGGCAAAGAAAAACACAAAGTAGAGAACCAGATTTTTAAAAGATTTGACTTCGAATCAAAACAAGAAAAGACAGGCAATCTTTTTGATACCGCTTAAAAAGAATATTGAGAAAATGTTAAAATCTGTATCAAAATAAATTAATAAATACTTGATTATTAGTTATTTATTAATAAATTCATGTTTTGTTAAATTCATATTTCATCTAAACTTTAATGCTATGGCAGTACTAGTCTCACAGGTGCTATCACACTGGTCGCACTATTTCCCGTATTCCTCAATGTCTTCAAATGAAGTCTATTCAAAAATCGAAGAATTGGTAAAGTCACACGAAATGCCCTCTACAAAAACTGAAAGAATTAAACACAAAGAGGGAGGTTTACTTTCAGCATCCAGAGAGTATTTTAGAATTAAACACAAAGAATTGGTATTTGATGTTTGTGCTGCTCCCTTTGGCAAAGACTTCTTTATTTCTTGGTGGTTCTATGAATCTGAAGGAGCAATGAAATCACTATTAAAGTTTACTAAAGTTGGAGAATATTTAAACGAATTTGCTTCCAAAAGGACATTTTTTCAAGCGGATGAAGATGCCATATTCAAGTCTTGTGTTCATGATTGTGTTTTAGAAGCTATTGAAAAATTAAATGAAGGTAAAGGAGTTCGTTTAACAGAACTTGAACGTCAAATCAAGGATGGTGGTATGTAAAAATGACCCAATCACAATATTACACCAATTTATTTTACCAATGGGATCAAAGGTGTAGAGGCTGGCTTAAAGCAACTCTCCCTGTTGAGCTTGAACCTCCATTTATTCCTTTTTTTAGACCAAAGTTTAAACCACAATATTTAGATGAAGGGAAAAGGCATACTTGGGTTAGTAAGTTTTTGGATTCTTTCAAGGAAGTAAAAAGACAAGAAAATGATGATGAGGTTTTTGATTATAATATCATTGAACCATTTGAATATGAGCAAAAAAATGAACTTCGGGTAATAGAGGTAAAGATTCCTAAAGAGAGAAAGGTTCTACCTGAAAAAATGAAAGCGTTGATAAATTCATTTTCAGGTTCCAAATCAAATATTTCATTTGAGATTATAGGGAATAAGGATGAAATAACTATACAATTTGTTTGTGATTCATCTGATTGGTCATATCTAAAAATTAACATTCAAGCCTTTTTTCCAGAATTTACTACTATTTCTTGTGATGAAAATCTAAACAATATTCTTATAGCGGATTTACATACAGCAGTTGTTGATTTCGGCCTATTTCAAGAATCCTACAGACCAATTTTTACACCGAAGAACTTTTCAATTGACCCATTAAGCTCGATTTGTAGTATTTTAGATAGCTTAGTGGAAGAAGAACAAGCTTGCATTCAAATTCTGTTTAAAGGGGTAATTAATGATTGGTCTTCAAATATTGTCCATTCTGTAACTCTAAATGATGGTAGTTCATTTTTTGAGGATGATAATTTAGCTCCCAAGATTGCTATTGAAAAGACTTCAAGTCCATTATTTGCCGTAACTATCAAAGCTATAGCTTTATCAAAAAATGAACATACCACGCTTTCCATCTTGGAAAAAATGCTTTCTGCAATTATTAATAGTTCAAATAGTACTTTAAATTCTTTTGTTCCACTTTCTGGTAATGAAGATTCTTTCGATGAAATAATTGATGATATATTATTGAGGCAATCACATCGTTTGGGAATGATATTAAATACTGATGAATTAAACTGTTTTCTTCATTTTCCATCCGAATCAATATTCTCAAAAAAGCTAGACAAAGTAATTCGAAAAACTGTTCCTGTTCCTTCTATTGCTTTGAATAAAAGATTTATAATAGGTCAAAATTCTCATTTAGGAAAGTTCGAAAAAGTAACATATTCAATTGAAGATAGGTTAAAACATACTCACATCATTGGTGCCACCGGAACAGGTAAATCAACGTTAATTTCAAATCTAATTCATCAAGATATAGCAGAGGGTTTAGGTCTTGTTTTATTTGACCCACACGGAGATTTAATTGATGATGTAATTTCTAATATTCCAAATGAAAGAATTGATGATGTAGTTTTAATAGACCCTTCAAATCAAGATTATTCTGTCGGACTCAATATTTTAAAAGTTAATTCAGAAATTGAAAAAGAGGTACTTTCAGGTGATTTAGTTGCTTCATTTCGCAAATATGCAACTTCATGGGGAGACCAAATGAATACTGTATTTGGTAATGCTATTTTAGCGATTTTAGAAAATCCAGATGGGGGCTCATTGCATGATTTAAAGAGGTTTTTAGTCGAAAATGATTTTAGAAATCAATTTCTTGCTAAAGTAAATGATCAACAAGTATTATACTATTGGCAAAAAGAATACCCCTTATTACGAACAAACTCAATAGGTTCAATTTTAACAAGACTAGATACTTTTTTAAGGCCAAAAAGTATTCGAAATATGGTGATTCAAAAGAAAGGATTAGATTTTGAAGAATTATTAGGCTCAAATAAAATTATACTTCTTAAGCTATCGCAAGGGCTAATTGGGACAGAAAATAGTTTCTTATTAGGCTCACTCCTACTTTCCAAAATTCACCAGGCAATTTTAAGAAGACAGCAATCATCAACAAGAACACCCGTCTTTTTATACCTAGACGAATTTCAAAACTTCATCACTCCTTCAATTAAAGAAATGCTAAGTGGAGTTCGGAAGTATAATGTTGGATTGGTATTATCACATCAAGATTTACAACAATTACAAAGAGAGGATTCAGAATTATTAAACAGTGTTTTAGGCAACGTGAATACTAGAATTGTCTTTAGAGTAGGTGAACCGGATGCTAAAAAACTTAAAGAGGGTTTTGAACACTTTTCAATACTTGATTTTCAAAATCTTGGAAAAGGTGAAACCATATTTCGAATAGAGCAACCAAAGTATGATTGTTCAATGGATACTTTCAAACCATTGTATAATAATAGCGATTTAGAAAAGTCGAGGAAAATCATTGAAATTACGGAGAATTCTAACAAGAAATATGCGATAAGAAAAGATGAAATTGAGAGCCTATTTTCTAATGTTTCAATGGGTCAATCACCCCAAAAGAATACTCAAAAAATTGAAAAAATAGTTGAAGAAGAAACTGCAAAAGAAACAATCAAAAATGACAAACCAGATATTGCTTTAAATACACCAATTATTACCGATTTTCAACCGTTTAAAGAAGAATCACAAAAAGATATTGGAGTCCATAGATACCTACAAACTCTTGTAAAGAAAATGGCAGAGCAAAAAGGATATGTTGCAAATATTGAAATGCAGGTTCGAAATTCAACCGGACAAGTTGACGTGCTACTTTCAAAAAATTCTTCTGAAATAGCAATTGAGATTTCAAATACAACAGATGCAGATTGGGAAATGCACAATATTAAAAAATGCATTGATGGCAATTACAAAACAATAATTTCACTTTCTGGTGACCCTAAGCAGTTAGAAAGGATTAAGAAAAAATGCGAATCATCAATTGAGAATTTCAAACTATACGATATTCATTTCTTTACTCCAGACGCTTTTTTCATTTATCTTGATTCATTAAATATTACTTTAAATCCTATAAAAGAAAATGTAATGAAAGGGTATCGTGTTAATGTTTCTTATGATTCATCTTCTAAAGATGATGCCGAATTGAAAAGAATTTCAATAGCAAATGTGCTTTTAAATTCAGTCAAAAAACGCAAGAAATAATTCTATTTTTCGTTGATTATCAGCATCTTTTTTTGTATTTTTATTTAAAAAAATCCTATGGAAAACAAGAAAAACGTCGGTATTTGGATAAGGGTTTCAACTGAAATGCAAGTGCGTGAAGAAAGCCCTGAGCATCATGAAAAGCGAGCAAGACTGTATGCCGAAGCAAAAGGATGGAATGTTGTTACTATTTACCGTTTGGATGCCCTATCAGGAAAATCTATAGCTGATTATCCTGAAACCAAAAGGATGCTAAGTGATATTAAAAATGGAACAATTACTGGCCTTATCTTTTCAAAACTTGCAAGACTTGCCAGGAATACAAAAGAGCTTCTTGAAATATCTGATTTATTTCAACAAAGCAAAGCAGACTTAATTTCGCTTGCTGAAGCAATTGACACATCAAGCCCTGCAGGTCGATTGTTCTTTACTATCATAGCTGCAATGGCTCAATGGGAAAGAGAAGAAATAGCTTCAAGAGTTCAGGCCTCTGTTCCAATTCGTGCAAAGATGGGAAAGCCCTTAGGTGGGCAGGCAACATTTGGATACAAATGGGAAGGAAATCAATTAGTAATAGATGAAAAAGAAGCTCCTATTAGGAAATTACTATATGAATTATTTCTGAAAACAAAAAGGAAAAAGGCCACAGCCAATGAGCTTAATAAGTTAGGGTACAGAACCAGAAACGGATCATTATTTTCAGGTACAACAATTGAAAGACTTCTCAAAGACCCAACTGCAAAGGGAATAAGAAGAGCAAATTATACAAGAAGTTTAGGAGAAGGGAAAAACTGGGTAATCAAACCTGAATCTGAATGGGTGGAAATTCCATGTGATTCAATCATTGATGAAAATGTTTGGAATGAATGCAACTTGGTTCTTGACCAACAGACCAAAAAGAGGACTCCTACAGGCCCGAGAACAGTTCATTTACTTGCGGGCTATGTCTAAAGTGATCCCAATAGTTTAGACAGATACAATAATAAAATAAACTATTGTTATTGTTGTAAAAGTCCTTCTTTTTC
>Ga0102832_1000639_pt1 | contig 44777 bp, 42 predicted proteins | sample EBPBio282013_DNA_FD_88942 | JGI IMG/M metagenome (GOLD analysis project Ga0102832, IMG submission 88942) | Wastewater treatment Type I Accumulibacter community from EBPR Bioreactor in Madison, WI, USA - Reactor 2_5/28/2013_ DNA (Illumina Assembly) | ecosystem: Engineered > Bioreactor > EBPR >... | reverse complement strand
CGGCGACGAGCGTGCGGGTGGGGATCCCCGCGGCGGTCATCCGCTTGCCCGGGATCAGGTAGGTGAGCACCCAGCCCACCGCCAGCACGGCGACGGCGACCGCCGCCACCGCCCACGCGGTGGCGCCGCCCTCGACGAGGGCCCACACCACGATGGCGCCGCCGACGAGCACAGCCCCGGGCAGCACCGGGACGATCGTGCCGACGATGCCGACCACGCAGGCGATCAGCACGAGCAGCTCACCCCAGGCCGGCATGCAGCGAGCCTAGGCGAGCACCGGCCCTCGCGCCGCCCGCGCCGTACCGTCGACGAGCGGCTTAGGGTCGGTCCCATGGAGCAGCGCAGCCTCGCAGACCGGTCCGTGTCCGTCGTCGGCCTCGGGGCCTGGCAGCTCGGCGCCGACTGGGGCGAGGTCGCGGAGGCCGACGCCGTGGCGGTCGTCGACGCTGCCGTCGACGCCGGCGTCACGTTCATCGACACCGCCGACGTCTACGGCGACGGGCGCAGCGAGCGGATCATCGGCGGCTGGCTCGCCGCCCACCCGGGCAGCGGAGTCACCGTGGCGACGAAGATGGGCCGCCGGGTCGAGCAGCGCCCGGAGAACTACACCGGGCAGGCGATGCGGGCGTGGAACGACCGCTCGCGGACCAATCTCGGCGTCGACACCCTCGACCTCGTGCAGCTGCACTGCCCGCCGACGGCGCTGTACTCGTCCGACGCGCTCTTCGACGACCTCGACGCCATGGTCGAGGAGGGGCGCATGCGGGCCTACGGGGTCAGCGTCGAGACGTGCGACGAGGCGCTGACGGCGATCGCGCGGCCGGGCGTGCGCAGCGTCCAGATCATCCTCAACGCGCTGCGCCTCAAGCCGCTCGAGCAGGTGCTCCCGGCGGCGCAGGAGAGCGGCACCGCGATCATCGCCCGTGTACCGCTGGCCTCAGGGCTGCTGTCGGGCCGCTACGACGAGACGACGACGTTCGCGGCGGACGACCACCGCACCTACAACCGCCGCGGCGAGGCGTTCGACGTCGGCGAGACCTTCTCCGGCGTCCCGTACGAGGTGGGCCTCGAGGCGGTCCGGGAGCTGCGCAGCGCCGTCCCCGAGGCGGCTGCCACCGCCGCGTTCGCCCTGCGGTGGATCATCGACCAGCCGGGAGTCACGACCGTCATCCCCGGAGCCCGCAATCCCGAGCAGGCCCGCGCCAACGCTGCTTCCGCCGGGCTGGCCCCGCTCACCGCCGACCAGCAGGCGGCCGTGCCAGGCGTCGTCCCAGCCCCAGGCCGTGATCACGCCGAGGGTGATGCCGACCAGCAGGCAGGCCGCGGCCGCCAGGTAGTACCGCACGGTCACCTTGAACCGGGCCGGGAGCGCACTCCGCAGCATCCGTCGCAGGGCCAGCGCGTGCCACCCCACCGCGACCGCCACCAGCGTCGCGCCGCCGAGCGTCACCGGCCACCAGGTGGCGGGAACGCCCACCAGCACCAGGGCTGTGCCGGCTGCCAGCAGCCCGAGCCGGACGATCTGCTGCCGCGATCCCGCCTCGGTGGCGGGGGCCCGCAGCACGGTCTGGGCGAAGTGGAAGCTCCAGACCAGGATCGCGTGGCTGGCCGCGCCGAGCAGCACCAGGTGCAGCATCAGCCAGCTGGCGTCGGGCAGCCAGCGGTGGATCACCGAGACCACGATGGCCGCGACCAGCCACAGCACCAGCGGCAGGTCGCGCCAGAACGAGGTCCCGCGGGCGAGCGAGCGGGTCATCCGCGCACCACCAGGGTGAGCGCGGTGAGCAGGAAGACCACCAGGGAGACCACGGTGACGATGCCACCCACCTTCCAGATTTCGTTGAAGCCGGCCAGCGCGGCACCGAACCGCACGACGAGACCGGCATGGAGCAGTACGAGGGGCGCGTAGAGCACCGGACGGTAGGGCAGCGCCCGTCCCAGCACCGCGGGCAGGATGACCGGCGCGTGGGCCATGACCATCGACAGAGCGAAGCCGAGGAACACCCCGTGCACGGCGACGTCATAGCCGGCCTGATCGGCCACCAGCCCTCGAACCGTGAGGACGCCGCCGGCCAGCGCCAGTTGCACGTAGCCCGCCAGCAGCGCGATCGCGATGTAGCGGCGCTGCCCATCCAGCCGCAGCTGGCGGCGCACCACGTCCCGCAGCAGCAGCCAGCCCGCGGTGAACAGCAGGGTGAGCCCGAGCAGCCGGTCACCGACCGCTGGCTCGATCAACGCCACGCAGGCGCTGAGCGTGTAGGCGACCGAGACCCCCAGCAGCGTGCTCACCGCCCGCGGACCCATCCAGAGCTGGGCCAGTTCGGCACGTTCGGAGGCGATGGTGAGGACGATGAAGCCGATCAGCCAGCTGATCGCGGCGGGGATGTCGACCAGGGTCGCGACCACCGCGCCGGCCAGCATCAGCACCGCCGAGAGCACCTGCACAGCCACCAGCGGCAGCGGCGCCCGCCGCCACAGGGCGACATACACCGCGACCAGCAGGGCGGCGCCCTCGATCAGCAGCAACTGCCCCAGCAGCAGCGGCGCCGGAGTCAGCAGCGTCAGCCCGCCCAGCCCGAGCAGCGCCGGCGCGAGGTACCCCCAGGCCTGTCGCAACGCCTGGGCCCGCTCCAGCGAGATCAGCGTGCCGAGAAAGCCCAGCACCATCACCAGCCCGTGCACGTCGCCCGCGCGCTGGGAGGCCACCGGCGCCCAGACCTCCAGCCGCACCAGGGCGGCGTTCAGACCGGTGATCAGGCAGGCCCCGCCGAGCGCGAGTAGCGCCAGCCGCGGCGCCGCGCTCCGCGCCGGCGCGGCGGCCGGTGACTCGGTCAGCACACACGCTCCTTTTATTTCACAAAGATATGTAAAAAATACCCCATCGTGGACTTCCCGGCGGCGATACCGAAGGAGAAGGTGGGGCCTGGAGTGTGAAATCCTGGCGGCATGCGACTGCTTCTGATCCGGCACGGCGAGTCGGTCAACAACCGCATCCAGGCCGACACCGGCAGCTGGGCGGGCCGCTCCCCCGATCCGGAGCTGACCGCGTTGGGGCAGATCCAGGCGAACCGGCTCGCGACCTTCTACGTCGACCGGCAACTGCCGCGCCCCGACGTCCTGCTGACCTCGCTGATGCAGCGCGCGGTCGCGACCGCCGCTCCCCTGGCCCGCGCGCTCGACCTGCCCCTGCAGGGCCACCCGCTGCTGCACGAGGTGGGCGGCATCTACGAGGCCGACGACGAAGGCCCGCACGTCCAGGGCCGGCCGCTGCCGGGCAGCCCGGCCAGCGCCCTCCTGGCGCTGAGCCCCGATCTAGTGCTCCCGCAGGAGGCGGACGAGACCGGCTGGCACCATCGTCCGTTCGAGGCTCCCCACCACGCCTGGGAGCGAGCCTGCGAGGTCACCGCCGCCCTGCGCACCGCCTACGGCGACACCGACCGCCTGGTCGGCGTGGTCTCCCACGCCTGGTTCAGCCAGTACCTCATTCACGCCTTCCTGGGCTGGGCGCCCGCGCCGGACGGCAGGCTGTCGGCCTGGCTGACGATCCACAACAGCGGACACACCCTGATCGATCTCGAACCGGGTGTCGGCTGGCCGCCCGCCCTGATCTGGCTGAATCGCCACGATCATCTGAGCGCGGACGAGATCACCAGCTGAGCACGATCCTCGGCCTCGCGAGAACCGGAGCCGGCCTCAGCGATGGACGAGCGGGATGTGCCCGATGCTGATCAGCGGGACGCCGTCGTAGTCGCTGCGCGTCTCGCCCTCGGTCAGCACGCAGGCGACGCCGACGACCTCGCAGTCGATCGACCGCAGGAAGCCGAAGAGCGCCGCCAGGGTGGCACCGGTGGACACCACGTCGTCCACGACCAGCACGCGCCGGCCGCGCAGGGCGGCCAGATCCTCCTGCCCGAACCACATCCGTTGCGGGAAGGAGGTGGTGATCGACGTCACCTCGACGCTGACCGGATCGGCCATGTACGCCTTGCGGCTCTTGCGGGCCACCACGAAGTCGCCCAGGCCCAGCCGGGAGGCCAGCTCGTAGGCCAGCGTGATCGCCTTGGCCTCCGGGGTGACGATGACGTCGACGCCGCCCGCGAGGAGATCCTCGATCCGGGACAGCAACGAGGTGGCGGAGGCCTTGACCCAGGCCACCTTGTCGAGCAGCACGAAGGAGTAGATCCCGAGGTCGTCCGAGATCCACTGAAGCGGGAGTTCCGCGACGACCTCCCCGCCCAGCGGGACGTTCAGCACGGGTGCGGGCTCGGTCATGGCGCTCCTCATGGTCCGGGTTCCGGGTCGGCGGTCACGGCCACCCGATGCTCCGATTCTCGCTCATGGCGGCGGGCGGCGACCCCACGCACCCGGGACGGACGCGAGCAACCCCCGATTCAGGCGCGGAGGGCACCCCCGACGCTAGCCGAGCGCGTCGAACCGGCCATCGGACACCCGCAGGCGTCCGGTGGCGTCCCACCCGACGGCCATCGGCTCGGACAGCGATCCGACGAAGTCCCCGTCCTGGCCGACGTGGTTGAAGGCGAAGAGCCACCACGCGCCCTCCCGGTCCTGCAGCAGCCGGCCCGCATACAGCGACTCGTCGGTCAGCCGCGTGGCCTTCGCGATGTCGTAGGGGCCGGTGGGGGCGTCGACCGGAACCGACCACACGCCACCGCGCTCGCCGGTGGCGCGTCGCCGCGCGGCGAGTTCGCCGTGCAGGGACGAGAACAACAGCACGTGCCGCCCGTCCACGGTCGCGAGCTGTGGCACCTCCAGGTGCCCGAACCCCGCGCCGGGGGCCGAGAGCGGCGGCTGCACGGTCCACTCGTCGAGATCGGGCGAGGTGGCATGACCGATCACACCCCGGTCGTCGGTCGCGCCCTCGGGTGAGCGCGCGGTGATCAGCATGTGCCACTGACCACCCTCGGCGAAGACCCACGGGTCACGCCATGCCTCGTCCGGCCAGCTTGTTCCGTCGAACTTCTCGTACCACCGCGGATCGGCCTCGGTGAGCGCGGTGTCGCCGGTCCTAGTCCAGGTGTAGAGGTCGGACGAGGTCGCGGCGCCGATGCGCTGCACGGTCGCGTTCTCGGCGCGGTTGGTTCCGGTGTAGAACAACCGCCAGGTGCCAGCGGGATCCTTGACGATGGAGCCCGTCCACGTCGTGTAGTCGTCGAAGGCGGGCTCATCCGAGGCGATCAGGGCGTCGGCGACCTCCTGCCACTGGCGCAGATCGGACGAGATCGCGTGCCCGACCGTGACGTGGAAGTGACGCCGATCCGGGTTCCCGAGCGCGCGTGAGGCCTTCAGGTAGAACGCGTGGTAGTGCTCGCCGTCGTCGGCGAACCACATGTCCCAGGTCCACGCATCGGGAAGTACGTACGACATCGGTTTTCGGCCTCTCGGTTCGGGTCAGTGCGCGGCGGGGGCGGCGTCGCTCGGCGGAGCGACGGAGCTGCGGTGGATCACCGGGCCCCGTAGCAGCGCCGTCGGGGTGTCACCGATCGTGCCGTTGATCTTCTTGAAGAGCTTCTGCGCGGCCCAGACGCCCATGTCGTAGTGCGGCAGTTCGATCGTGGTCAGACCCGGGTAGAGACCGTCGGCGACGTACTCCTGGTTGTCGAATCCGACGATAGAGACATCCTGGGGGATGCGCAGCCGCAGTTCGGCAGCCGCGCGATAGGCGCCCATCGCGATGCGGTCGTTGAAGCAGAAGACGCCTGTCGGCCGGTCCGGGCCGGCGAGGAGTCGCATGGCCGCGGCGTAGCCCCCGGCAGCGTCGGATTCGACCGCGACGACGGCCAGATCCCGCGCGGAGAGCCCGGCCTCGAACATGCGGGCACGGAACCCCTCGAGCCGCCCCGCCGAGGCGGGGATGTCGTCGATGTTGTTGATGAAGCCCAGTCGTCGGTGCCCTGCCGCGATCAGGGTGTCCGCAGCGTCATGCCCACCGGCGGCCTCGTCCGGGGCGACCCACGGCACGCCGGGGGTCGTGCACTGGGCATTGAGGAAGACCGTGGGAACCGAGGCGAGCTGCGAGGGCAGTTCGAGCTCACGATGGAACATGGAGGCGTAGAGGATGCCGTCGACCTGGCGGCGCAGCAGTTCTTCGATCTCCCGGTTCTCCACGTCGCGCTGGTACCCCGTCGACACCACGAACATGACCGTGTCCCGGGTCAGCGCCACCTCCTGCGCGCCGAGGACGAGCTTGCCGGCGAACGGCGTCGTGACGATCTCGTCGCCGATCAGCCCGATCGTGTTCGACCGCCGGGTACGCAGCGACTGGGCCAGCCCGTTGGGCACATATCCCAGCCGCGCCGACACGTCCTGGATGCGTTGCCGGGTGACCGGATTCACCCGCAGCCCCGGCACGTTGTTGAGGACGTGCGAGACCGTGGTGATCGACACCCCGGCCTCTTCGGCGACCTGCTTGATCGTGACTCTTCTTTGCTTCACCCCATGACCTCTCCAGGTCAGTATGGCCGGACGGATTGCATGTGCCGCTACGACCCCACCGACGGGGTCGCCCGGAACGCGTTCGCTGTCACGTCGAGGACGACCTGGGCGGTGGTTCCCGAGTCGAGAATCGTATTGCCGGTGGCTGCGGCGTCCACCTGCACGGTCGTGACGGGGAGGCCCCGCGAAGCCTCGGTCGCCAGCAGCGCATCCACCTGGGCCGCGAAGCAGGAGTCGCTCGAGGTGGCGTTCACGTCCTTGGCCACCACATGGTTGCCGGCCACGTGGTTGCCGCTGCCGGAAACGATCCGAATGACGACCGGCGGCGCGCCGGCCGGCCGGAGGCTCTGCGCATCGACGATCTCGGAGAAGTGGTTGCCGATCACCGAGTTGTCGCTGCCACTGATGCGCAGCAGCCCGAAGTCGTCGTCGCGTCCGTTGCCCACCCCGAAGAAGGGCGTCCACGGCTCGTGATCGCGCAGGAAGTGGTTCGACGACACGAGGTTCTCCGAGCTGTCCGCGTCGAGGATCACCATGCCCGGGTAGAACGAGTGCAGGCGATTGTTCGTCACGCTCGACCGCGTCACGCCGTGGAGGTTCACGCTGCTGGCGCCACGGGGAAAGACGTTGTTGGCCGTGACGAGCAGCCCGCCGTGGTTCTCGGCGTAGATCGAGTGGCCCCAGGATCCCGCCCCGATCAGGTTGTCGGTGATCTTCGAGGCCTGTCCCCACCCCCGCAGTTCGACGCAGTTGCCGCATTCGGCGATGAAGTTGTCGTGGACGGAGAGCGCGTCGGCGTTCCAGATCTCCAGCGCGTGTTCGAGGTACACGAACCCCATGCCGGTGATGCGGAACGAGTCGTTCGCGTCCACCACCTGAATGCCGGTCTTGCCGTTCTGGTAGGAGTTCTCCGGGTTCCCCCCGCGGTCGCCCCCGGTGAAGTGCAGCCCGTCGATGCAGAAGTTCGAGAACTCCACCGAACTGATCCGCGGGCTCCCGGTCCGCGCGATGCGGAAGGCGGCGTCCTCGACATCGACGATCACGCGGCTGCCCCCGGGCCACAGTTCGTGCAGCCCGGGCCATTCCGCCTCGGGCGTGTTGAACCGGATGCTCGACGAGGTGAACCCGTGCCCCGAGCCCTCTATCCGGACGAAGCTGAGGTCGATCAGCACCGGTGTGCGAAGCCGGTAGTCACCGGGCGGGAGGTGGACGACGGCGCCGGGCTTGCCGCCGTCGTCCACGTCGGCTTCCGCCTGACGCTCCCTGACGTCGGCGAGGATGCTGTTGATCACCGCGCCGATGTCGTCGTGCGGGTCGCCGTGGGGCCACCTCGTCACGTCGTAGTGGTTGCTGCTCGACATCACTCTCTCCCGTCCCGCGTTCAGCCCTTGACTGCACCCATGGTGAGGCCGGCCACGATGTGCCGCTGCAGGAACAGGGTAAGGATGATGACCGGCACCGAGTAGACCGCGGCGAGTGCCGTCATCCCACCCCAGTCCAGCCCGAACTGGCTCTGGAAGTTCGCGATGACCACCGGAGTCGTCTGCGCGCGCACCGACGTCAGCAGCAACGAGAAGAGGAACTCGTTCCACGAGGCCAGGAACGCGAAGATCGCCGTCACCGCGAGCCCACCGGACACGACCGGCAGCACCACGCGCGTCATCGCCTGCAGCCGGCTGCAGCCGTCGACCTGCGCGGCCTCGCTGAGCTCGTCGGGGACGGCCTCGAAGAAGCTCGCCATGAGCCAGATCGACAGCGGCAGCGAGATGGTCGTGTGCGCGAGGGCCAGACCGAACGAGGTGTCGGTCAGGCCGAGGTTGCGCATCACTTCGACCAGCGGCGCGCCGACGGCGATCGTCGGAACCATGCGGGTGACGAGGGCGGCCAGGATGAAGACGCGCCCGGAGGGAGTACGGAATCTCGTGATCGCATAGGCCGCGGGGACCGCGAAGACGAGGCTCAGCGCCGTGGAGATGAGCGCGGTGACCACGCTGTTGATGAGGGCCGCGTCCACCCCCTGCCGGGTCAGCGCGGACACGTAGTTCTCCAGTGTCCAGACGCTCGGCAGGACGTTCGGCGGCACCGCGATGGCTTCCAGCGGCGTCTTGAACGAAGTCAGCAGCAGGTGCAGGAACGGGAAGCCGTACAGCAGCAGGGCCAGCGCGAGCGCCGTCCAGAGCAGGATCCGGGCGGGGCCGCGGGTCTCGAGGGGATTCATCGCTCACCTGCCCCGGGTCGCCAGATGAGCAGGATCGCGACGATCGACACGGCCAGCATCGCCAGCAGGTAGACCGTGCCCATCGCGCTCGCCAGGCCCGGTTCACCGAATCGGGTCATCGTGCGGTAGATGAGCAGGGTGAGCGTGGTCGTGCTGCCCTGCGGGCCGCCGTCGGTCTGGATGAGGATGACGTCGAAGGCACGCGCGGCGTCGATGCCGCGGACGATCAGGGCGACGGCGATCACCGGACGCAGCAGCGGGATGATGATGCTGAGCAGGATGCGCGGGTAGCGGGCGCCGTCGATGCGGGCGGCTTCGATGACCTCCCCGGGAATGTTCTGAAGCCCGGCGAACAGGACGAGCGTGATGAACGAGGTCGTCAGCCAGATGTCGGGAATCGCCACCGAGAACAGCGCCAGGTTCGGGTTGCTCAGCCACTGGATCTGATCCGGGCTGGCGAGGAGGCCGGCCCGGAAGAGCAGTTCGTTGACGATGCCGAAGTTGTCGATGAGGAGGAACCGCCAGAGCAGACCGGCCACCACCGGCGCGATCATCAGCGGGTACATGAAGAGAGTGCGGAAGACGGTGGAGCGGCGCCCGAGCGCCGTGAAGAGCAGCGCCACGGCGAGGCCGAGGACGAACTCCATGGCGACGACGAACAGGGTGTAGACGAGCGTGCGCACCGATGCCGAGGTGAACGCCTCGGAGGTGAACGCCGCGACGTAGTTGTCGAAGCCGACGAAGGTGCGGGCGCTCCCGGCGAACGGGGAGATCTCGAAGAAGCTGTCGTAGACGAAGCGGGCGAGGGGCCAGAGGACGAAGGCGGCGAGGAACAGCGCCGCCGGGAGCATCAGGAGGAGAGCGAAGCGGCGGTCGCCGCGCTCTCTCCGCCCGATGCCAGGCGCCTTTCCAGCCGCTGCTGGGGCGGCCGAAGCCGCCCCAGCAGCAGTCGAGGATGTCGCGGGCACGAGACAGGCTCCTACTTGATGATCGCTTCGATCTGGGTCTTGGCCTCGGAGAGCAGCGCCGCGGTGTCCGCGCCCGGCTCCACTGCCTTCTGCAGCGTGGGGATGAGCACCGAATCGGTGATCTCCTGCCACTTCTCGGTCTTCGGGCGCGGCAGGGTCTGCGGAGCCTCGAGCGTGGTCACGAGAGCGGGGAAGTTCTCGAAACCGGGCTGGCCGTTCTTGCTCTCGAAGGCGCTCTTGCGCGCGACGAGCCCGAGCGAGGTGTCGGCCGAGAGGTCGTTGTGCTCGTAGGCGAAGGCGATGAAGTCCTTCGCGGCGTCCTGGTTCTTCCCGCTCGCGGGAACGGAGAGGTACCAGGCACCCGGGACGCCGGCGATGCCGCCGGGGCCGCCGATCATCGGTGCGACACCGATCGAATCCTTGATCGGCGAGTCATCCGGGGTCTGCCGGTAGGCGTGGCCCCAGAACCGCATCATGGCGAGGTTGCCCTGGTAGAAGAGGTTCTGCGCACCTGCCCAGTCGAGCTGGGCCGCACCCGAGGGAGCGTACGGCAGCAGGCTCACGTAGAAGTCGAGCGCCTCCTTGTGGGCCGCGCTGTCGATCGTGACCGCGCCGGTCGCGGGGTCGAGCACCATCTGCTTTTCACCGGCCTGGGAGACGGTCGCGAGCCACTCGGTCTCGACCGCGCCCTTGACGTCGGTGCCGTAGAGATCGACTGTGCCGTCGCCGTCGGTGTCGCGCGTGAAGAACTCGGCGACGTCGCGGTACTGCTCCCACGTCGTCGGAGCCGCCAGCGGATAGCCGTACTTCTCCTCGAACTCCTTCTTGTTCGCGTCGTCGGAGAACAGGTCGGTGCGGTAGAAGAGGATCTCGGAGTTGGTCCAGACCGGCATCCCGACGAAGCTGTCGCCGACCTTGGCCTCGCTGACCAGGCCTCCGAAGAGGTCTGCCTGGACGTCGTCGGTGAACAGATCGTCCAGCGGCGCGAGCCCGGGGCCGAACGCGGTCAGCCAGATCGCGTCGAGCGCTGCGATGTCGAAGGACGGACTGCCGGCCTGCAGCTCCGAGGAGATGCGGTCGTAGAGACCGGCGTAGGGAAGCTCGACGAGCGTGACGTCGATGCCTTTCTCGGACTTGTAGAGGTCGGCCACCGGCTGCAACTCTGCCTTGCCGCCACCCTCGACGACGACGGTCAGCGCGCTCGCGGCGCTCTCGCCATTCTCACCGGACGGCCCGGTGGGGGTGCCGCCGGCACCGCATCCGCTGAGGGCGATCGCGGTGGCGCTGATCGCGGCCACGGCGACCCCGATGCGGCGCACGCGCCCTCCCGTGTGTGTGCGAAGCATCTTCACTTCGGCTCCATTCGTTTGTGATTCGGTCTGGAAAAGACTGTGCCAAGACGTTTTGCCAAAACGTCTTGGCACGATGGTAAACGGCAGCGAGACAGGCGTCAATACCCCACCTCGGCGGCGTGGGTGGAGTGCTGCACCGGCCTACGCAACCCGCGCAGGCCGGAACTCGGAGGGTCGCTGGAGGGCGCCATGCCTGTCGCGAGCGCAGGGCCCGACATGGCCGCTCGGGCAGTGGCCGTGCGGCCAGGAGACGGCGGCGAGGCTAGAGCGAGGTCGTCATCCCACCGTCGACGTAGATGTTCTGCCCGGTGACGAAGTCGGCACCGGGCGAGCACAGGAACAGCAGCGCCGCGGCCAACTCGTCCACCTCCCCCCAGCGACGCGCCGGGGTGCGTCCCTCCACCCAGGCGTTGAACTCCGGATCGGAGGTCAACGCCGTGTTGAGCTCGGTTCTGAAGTAGCCCGGCGAGATCATGTTCACCTGGATGTTGAACTGGGCGAGGTCGGTCGCCATCGAGCGGGTGAGCATGACGACGCCACCCTTCGAGGCGCCGTACGGCGACACCGTGGCGCGCGCCAGGGAGGAGGTCACCGAACCGATGTTGACGATCTTGCCCGAGCCCCGCTCCGCCATCCGGCGCGCGATCGGCTGCGACACGTAGAACACCGAGGAGAGGTTCGTGGCGATCACCGCGTCCCAATCCGAACGATCGAGCTCGGTGAAGAGCCCCCGGCGCTGGATTCCGGCGTTGTTCACCAGGATGTCGGGCACGCCCCATTCGGCCATCAGGCGCGCCAGGCTGCCGTCGACCGCCTCCGGGTCGGTCACGTCGAAGGCCGTGGCGTGCGCTGCAACCCCGAACTCGCCGGCGACGGCGGCGGCCTGCTGCTCGGCGCGCGAGAGGCTGGAACCCGATCCGTGGACGATCACGTCGCATCCGGCACCGGCCAGCGCGCGAGCGTACGAGTTCCCCAGCCCGCGGACGGATCCGGTGACCAGCGCCAGCCTTCCGGTCAGGTCGAACCGCTGCGTCCCGGTCGGGCTCCCTGGCGCTGAGGTCATGGCTACTTGCTTCCTCCGGAGAAGGACGATCTCACCGATGCCGGGTCCACCCGGCACGCCTCCAGGGCGGCGGGGTCGAAGACGATTCCGTGTCCGGGCAGATCGGACGGCGTCGCGACCCCGTTCGAGACGGCTATCGGTTCGGCCAGCAGGCCCAGCTCGCTGAAGCTGCCACCCACGACGTCCTCCAGCATGAAGGCGTTCGGGGCCCCGCACAGCAACTGCAACGACAGTTCCATCATGTAGTGCGGCGCGACCGGCTTGTTGAACGAGGCGGCCGTGGCGGCGACCCGTCTCCACTCGGTGATTCCTCCGATGAAGGCGACGTCAGCCTGCACGTAGTCCACGGCCCCGGCGGTCAGGAACTGGAGCACCTGACTCCGGCTGTGGAGGCTCTCCCCCAGCGCCAGCGGCGTACGCAGTTGCCGGCGCAGGCTCGCGTGCCCGGCGACGTCGTGATGCACCAGGGGCTCCTCGATCCAGCCCAACTTGAGCGAATCGAGATCGCCGGCCCGGGAGATCGCCTCCGACAGCAGCCACTTCTGGTTCAGGTCGACGAACAGGCTTCTCGGCGGCAACATCGCGGTCGCAGCGCGCAGTCGTTCGAGATCCCGCTCGAAGTCGTCGTACCCGATCTTGATCTTGACGTGATCGAATCCCCTGGCCCGGTAGCCTTCGATGCGCTCGCACAGCGCCTCGACGGTGTCAGATGGGCTGAGCTTGATCTCGCTGATGTACGCCTTGACGCTGCTCCGGCTGCCGCCCAGCAGGCGGTGCAGCGGAACCCCGTAGAACTTGCCCATCAGATCCCAGATCGCCACGTCGATCCCGGCGATCGCCATCGAGTTGACGCCGGCCCCCAGCCGGCGGGACTGGCGGTGCAGCCGCTCCCAGATCCTCTCGTGGTCAAGCGGATCCTCACCGATGACCAACCCGCTCAGGTAGTCGGCTATCAAGGCCTGGATGGCGGTTCCGCCCACGTCCACCGAGTAGGTGATGCCCACGCCCTCGTGCCGGCTGTCGGTGGTGATCCGGACGAGGACGAACTCGATCGCCTGAACCCGGTTCGTCGCGTCCTCCCACGGGGAAGCGGGGGCGATCCTGTGCAGGCTCGCCTCAACGCCTGTGATCTTCATGCTGGCAACCCGCTCACGTTCACGACGACCTTGCTGGAGACCGCGGGGTCACCGGCGATGCCGAGCGCCTCGCGCACCTGATCCAGCCGAAACGCGTGGGTGATGATCCCGTCCGCCTCGGCCCGCCGGCGCAGGACTTCCAGCGCCTCGTCGATCTCGATGTCAAACCGCTGCGAGCCGAACAGCGTGATCTCCTTCGACACCAGCGGCGCCAGTTCCACCGACAGCGCACCCGGCGGCAGGATGCCCACCTGGACGACGGCACCGCCCGGCCTGGTGTACCTGATGCAGGCGCTCAGGGAGTTGGCGGCCCCGGCAGCCTCGATCGTGATGTCGAAGGAGTTCTCGTCCGGCATCACGTCCGATCCCAACTTGAACGCCGCCGTGGCTCCGCAACTGCGGGCCACCTGAAGGGCCTTGTCCTGCGGGTCGACCACGGCGATCTCCTTCACCCCCCGCTCTCTCAGCGCCAAGACGGTGAGACATCCGATCGGGCCCGCCCCGCTGACCAGGACCTTGGCGCCGGGGAGGCGGCCACGCACCCGGTCGACACCGTGAAGCGCCACCGCGAGCGGTTCGGCCAGCGCCGCCCGCTTGAGGGAGAGACCTTCGGGAAGCGGACGAATCTGGATCGCCTTGACGGAGATCGTCTCGGTGAGCGCGCCCTGCGTATGCGGCGTGGTCGACGCGCTACCGAGGTAGCTGCCGCCGCGCCAGAGATTCAGGCCGCCGCCGTCCACCGCTCCCCGGGGTGGGGCGGGGTCCGCGGGATGCACCGCGACGTCCTCGCCGACCTCGATCCCCTCGACTCCAGCGCCGATCTCCCGCACCCGTCCGGACAGTTCGTGCCCGAGGACGAGCGGCTCGGTGATCGAGAAGATCCCGTTGCGGCCCGCCCGGTAGTAGTGGACATCCGAACCACAGAGCCCGACGTAGGCGACATCCACGAGCACCCGGCCCGGGGCGACCGTCGGCCGCTCCCGCGGCACGACCTCGATGGCCTCGGGGCCGGTCAGCACGGCCGCGGCCATTGGATCACGCACCTGTTCCCCGGTCACACGGCCACCTCGCTCTGGGCGAAGGTGACCGGGCCGTGGTAGTAGGAATCCCGCAGATAGATCCCGTTCAGCACGTTGCTGACCACGATCTCGTTGATGCAGACGTGGGCGGGCAGTGACGCGATGACCGAGATCATGTTCGCCACGTCGCCGGGACGCAGCATCGCGGCCAGTTCCTCGGCGCTCGGAGGGCTCGGGCGGGTGGTCATGATCTCGGTCGCGACTTCGGCCGGGATGACCAGGGTGGCGCTGATCCCGGAGCGTCCCTCCTGGTCGTTGATCGACTCCACGACTCCTGACAGCGCCTGCTTGCTTCCGGAGTACGCGGCGCCCGCGACCGACATGAACCGCCAGCCGGCCCAGGATCCGAGAACCACGATCCGGCCCGCCCGGGCTGCTCGCATCCCCGGCAGGACGGCGGCCACTGCCTCGACCACCGACAACATGTTGACCTCGACCGTGCGCCGGACGGCCGCGGGGTCGAGGTCGTCCCACCACCTGCTCGGGACGTTGGTCCCGGCCGAGTGCAACAGCAGGGACACGTCACCGCACTGGTCGGCGATCAGTCGGTGGGCGCGCGCGACGTCGCCGGGCAGGCTCGCGTCCACCGGGACCGTGATCGCCTGACCACCCTCCGCCGTGATCTGCGCCAGGGTGTCGCCCAACTCCGCCTCGCGGCGTCCCGACAGCGCGACCGTCCAGCCGTCCCGGGCCAGCCGCAGCGCGGAAGCGTGCCCGATCCCGCTGCTCGCCCCGATCACCCACGCGAGTCTTCCTGGCACACCCATCAACCGACCGCTTCCATCAACAGATCCTCCGTCGCACCGCAGACCCGCGTCAGCGGGGCATGTACATTCCGCCGTCCACGCCGATCACCTGTCCGGTGAGATGCCCGGCGGTCACCTCCGAGGCCAGGAAGACGATCGCCGCCGCCGTATCCTCGGCCGCGCCGAACTTGCCCAGGACGGTCGCGTCGAGCAACCCGGCCTGCGGGCCGCCGGGCGCCGGCACCAGAGCCGGTCCGCCATTGTCGCGGTCGGGGCCGGGGAGCCAGCCGACCTCGCCCTGCTCGGGGCGCAGCCACAGGCTGGAGTTGCCGGCGTCGCTCACCCTGCGGGGCGGGGTCGGGCCCGGCGCCACGACATTGATCCGGATGCCGTCGGGCCCGTACTGCTTGGCCATGCACTGGCTGAAGACGATCTGCGCCGCCTTGGTGCCCGCGTACACCGGCTCCAGGGGGTCCGGACGCCGGCCCATCACGCTGCTGACCGTGATGATGGTGCCCGACTTCTGGGCCTTCATGATCGGCAGCATGATGTGGAACCAGTTCAGGGTCGAGACATAGTTGCTCTGGATGACTTCCTGCCACTCCTGGCGGTCGACCTCGAGGAAGTCGCCGGGAGAGTCCCACCCCATGCTGCCGACGAAGATGTCGATTCCACCGTGGAGTTCGAGCACCTCCTTCGCCATTCGCTCGAGATCTTCGTACTTCGTCGCGTCCGCGGTGATCACGTGGCTCTGTCCGCCGGCCTCGGCGGCCACCCGCTCGCAGTCGACCCGATTGCGGGCGACGATCACGACGTTGGCGCCTTCCCGCGCGAGGGCGAGCACCGTCGCCCTACCGATGTTCGAGCTCCCGCCGACCACGACGGCCGTCTTGTTGGCAAGCCCAAGGTCCATGCTTCATCGCCTCTCTCGTCGGCTACCCGGCGACGACCTACCCGGCGCCGGGCATCCACTAGTGGTGTGAACGGTCGATCCGACGCGCCTTCGTCAGGGTCGGACACCGTTGCCACCTATATGATTCCATGAAATCCAATAGGATGTCAACGATTCACGTATTGCGTCGGCGAAGCGGAGATCCTCCACCGACCCCTTGAAGTGGAGCGGCGCAGAAGGCTCCGGGTTCAGCCGGACGGAGTCGCCGCCGTATCCCGCACGGCGCCTTTCCTGAAGGCGGCGGCTGCCCGCTCGAAGGAGTTGCGGATGTGCTCCTCGGCCACGGCGGCCGCCGCGGCCGGGTCGCAATCCTCGATGGCCTTGGCCATCGCACGGTGCTCGCCGATCGTGAGGAAGACATCGGTCGCCGTGTACTCCAGGCGGAAGATATGCAGGTGGCAGTGGCTCTGCTCGTAGGCGTTGACGATGAACGCGTTCTCCGTGGCGGCCACCACGGACTCGTGGAACCTCATGTCGTGAGCGAACGCCTTCTCCCTGGCGAGGTCGGCGCCCGAGCCGACCAGTGCCTCGAACGCGGCGATCTCGGAGCTCAGGAAGGCTCCTGGATTGGAGAGCCGCTGAACCGCCGCGCATCGCGCCGCCCACGGCTCGATCAACAGCCGGAACTCGTAGAGCTGCTTCAGTTCCGAGAAGTCGAGCACCGGGCTGGCGACGGCCCCCCGTCCCGAGGTCCAGACCACCAGGTTGTCACCCTCGAGCCGTCCGATGGCCTCCCGGACCGGAGTGGCCGAGACACCGAGTTCCCGGGCCAGAGCGTCGATGGTGAGCCGTTCTCCCGGCGGTATCCGGCCCTCCATCAACCAGCCACGCAGGGTCTCGTACACATCGGCGGTGGCGGATTTGGAACCACTTCCTGATGCTCTCATCTCAACTCCACATCGTCGTATAGCCGCGGAGGGTGCAGCGGCGAACATCCTGGACTCCCCGCCGGGATCAGCAGGATGCTATCGAACACCCTTCCGTCGCGAAGCCGTTCCGGCATCGGTCAGGTACGGGTGAAAGACAGCGGAGATTCGGGCAATCCGGTCACGCCGACGTCGACCAGGAAGACCGACCCCGCCAGCGACTCCCCCGTTGCATCGTCCTCCGGGCTCCGCGCGGACGTGATGGCCAGCACATCCAGGTCCGGCCCGGCGAACATGCAGCTCGTCGGCCTGCGGATCGGCAGCAGCAACTCGAGCACCGGCGTGCCGTCCGGGGCGTACCGCACCACCTTCGCCCCGTCCCACTTGGCACTCCAGACGTAGCCTTCCGAATCCACCGTCAGCCCGTCGGGAGTGTAGTCGGCAGGGTCGCGGCTGAAGCGGGACGAGCCATCGAGTCGGCCGGTCTCGGGAGGGTCGGTGAACGCGGTGATGGTCCGCGCCGGCGAGTCGGTGTAGTACATCCTGCGGCCGTCCGGGCTCCAACCCAGGCCGTTCGATGTCGTCACGCCGCCGAGCACCTCCTCGAGCGTGCTGCCGTCGAATCGGTACAACGACGCCGACGGCGCCATCCCGTCCTCGCGGATCGTCCCGAACCAGAGCCTTCCCGCCCGGTCCGACTTCCCGTCGTTGAGGCGGTGGCCGTCCGGGACAGCGGGCCCCAGGCTCGCCGACGAGAAGGAACCCTCTCGCGGGGAGAACCAGTGAAGGCCGTCGGCCAGCCCGGCGATCCACCAGTCCGGCCCGCCGGGCACCACGAACCCGATGTCACTCGGTGTATCCCAGTGCTGGTACGCGCTGCCGTCGATGCGGCACCTGCGTATCTTCCGGCCCCAGATGTCGACCCAGATGAGGAACTGGTCGGCCCGGCTCCACCAGGGTCCCTCGCCGAGAATGTCCCGCTCCGGCACGGGGATGATCCGATAGTCCGCCTTCACTTGCGACGTTGACACCCCGGGCCTCCTTCACGCCACCGCGACGGACATCGAGCGCCCGCGGCTGGAGAGAAGAACGGCGAAGAACAGGACGATTCCGTTCAACACCATCTGAATGCTCTGGGAGACGTTCATCGCCGCCAGGACGCCGTTCAGAATCACGGTGACGAGCACGCCGCCCATGGCGCCGACGTAGCGGCCACGCCCGCCGAGCAGCGAGACCCCGCCGATGGCCGCGGCCGACACCGTCGCCATCTGGTAGGTGTCTCCCATGCCCAGGTAGAGCTGACCCAGGCGGCCGGCGAAGAGCACCCCGGCGAGCGCGGCCAGCAGCCCGGACAGGCAATAGGCGGTGACGGTGATCCGTTTTACCCGGATGCCGGAGTACCGGGCGGCCTCGATGCTGCTGCCGGTCGAGTAGATCTCGCGCCCGAACCGGCTACGGCTCAGCAGCACCGACGCCACCACCGCGATCGCCAGCCAGATGATCAGCAGGATGGAGATGCCGCCGACGGTCTCGGTCGCGATGAACCCGATCAGGGGCGGCGCCGCTCCGCCCGGCGTCCCTCCGGAAAGGCCCACCAGGAGGCCTTGGAAGATGACGTTCGAGCCGATGGTCATGATGACCGGGGACACCCCTACGTAGGCGACGCCGATGCCGTTGAACAGGCCCATCAGCACGCCGGCACCCAGCACCAGCGGGAGCGCCCAGGCCAGCGCGAGGTCACTGCCGTTGGTCAACGCCGCCAGCAGGAACGCGGCATTGGTGAAGATCCACGGGATCGACAGATCCAATCCGCCGGTCAGCATCACGATCGTCTGCCCGAGTGCGACCAGGCCGAGGATGGCCGCCTGCGCCGACAGGATCTTGAGGTTGTTGATGCCGGCATACCCGGGGCGCATCAGCGAGACGAAGACGAACATGCCGATCGCCACGAGGTAGACGACCACCACCGAGGAGTAGCGGGCCCACAATCTTGACAGACTCATAGCGATCCCCTCGCTCGACGCCTCAGGGAGGCATAGGCACTCACTGCGACCGCGAGGATCAGCAGAACCCCCTGCACCAGCGAGGACCAGTAGGAAGACACCCGCATGAAGACGAGCAGGTCGGCGATGCCGCGGAGGATCAGCGCGCCGACGATCGTGCCCACGACGCCGCCGTATCCCCCGCCGATGGCCGTACCACCGATGACCGCCGCAGCGATCGAGAGCATGATGAAGCTCTGGCCGGCGGTCGGCGAGCCGGAGGCGACCTGCGCGGTTCGGTAGATCCCCGCCAGCGCGGCGAAGCCTCCCGACACCCCGTAGGCCAGCACCGTGGTGACCGAGACGTTGACGCCGTTCAGCCGGGCTGCACGGGCATCGCTGCCGACCGCGAACAGGGCCAGCCCACTGTCGGTCTCCCGGAACCAGAACCAGCCCAGGATCAGCAAGACGGTGAGGATCAGGGAGAGCGGCACGCCGCCGAACCGGGCCAGCAGGGTATTGGTGAAGTCCGGGCTCACCTCGCCACCGTCGATCTTCAGCACCAGCAGCGCTATCCCACCGCAGACCAAACCCGTCGCCAGCGTCACGATGAAGGGCTGCATACCGGTGCGGACGATCGCCCAGCCATTGAAGCAACCCACCGCGACCCCGACCAGCAGGCAGCCGATGGACACCGCGACGATGCCCAGGGGCGAGTCACCGGCATGCACCGCCGCCAGGCTGTTGGTCAGGCTGATGACCCCGCCCACCGAGAGATCGAAGCCGCCGGCGAGCAGGGGGAAGGTCTGGCCGATGCCGACGAGGATGAGGGAGAACGCCGATTCCGACGAGTTGGCGAGCCAACTGGGCCGCAATGTCACCGGGTTGACGATTCCCATCAGCGCAATGAGCACGAAGAGAATCACGTAGGGGACGGCAGCGATCCAGTGGGCCTGGATCCATTGCCTCAGCGAGCCGGCGAGCGATGCTCCTGCGAGCCGGCCGGGCCGGTCCGCGTCCGGGCGAAGGTCCTGACTATTGTTCGACATGGGCACCGATCGACGCTCCGATGATCCGGTCGGCCGTGAGATCCGCGCCGCCGAGGTCTGCGGCCACCTTTCCGTCGTGCATGACGAGGACGCGGTCGCAGACGTTGACCAACTCCTCCACGTCGGTTGAAAGGTAGAGGACGGCATTTCCTTCGCCGGCAATCTCTCTCACCAAGCTGAACATCTCCTTCTTCGTGCCGACATCCACCCCTCGGGTGATGTCGTGGAGCATCAGGATCTCCGGCCGCGTCGCGAGCATCTTCGCCAGCACCACCTTCTGCTGGTTGCCTCCACTGAGGGCGGACGCCGGCTGAGTATCGCCGGTCGTCCTGATGGCGAGTTGGCTGATGTAGCTCTGGGTGAGCTCACGCTCACGTCCGAGATCCACCAGCAACCCGCGCTTGAGACTTCCCAGGGAGGCGAGGGAGGTGTTGAACGGGATCGAGAAGTCCAGCAGCAGCCCCTGGGTGGCCCGCTCCTCGGGAACCAGGGCCATACCGCGCCGCAGGGCCTCCCGAGCGTCGCGATTGTGGATCTGGTCGCCGTCGAGCTCGATCGAGCCATGGGCTGGAATCACTCCGTAGAGGGCCCGCAGCAGTTCTGCCTGCCCCTGGCCGGCGAGCCCGCCGATCCCCAGCACCTCACCGCGATGCAGATCGAACTCGACCCCGTTGAGAGTGTGCTGGTATCGCAGATCCCTTACCCGCAGCACGACCTCGTCCGTGGCGGTGCTCCGCTTCTCGGGGAAGTAGCTGGACATCTGGCGGCCGATCATCATGGAGACGATCTCGTCCATGTCCAGATCGGCCAGCGGGCGGGTGTCCACCGTCGATCCGTTCCGAAGGATCGTGACCCGATCACAGGCATCGCGGATCTCCGACATCCGATGCGAGATGAAGATGACGATCCTGCCTTCGTCCGCGAGCCGCCGGGCGAGGCCGAGCAGCCAGGCGACGCGGTTCTCGGTGAGCGCCGAGGTGGCCTCGTCGAGAACGATGACCGAAGGATCGGTCGCCAGCACCCGCAGGATCTCGACGATCTGCCGGCGCGACAAGGACAGTTCCTTCGCCTTGGTGTCAGGCCTGACGTCGTCCACCCCATAGCGATCGAGCAACTCCTGCGTCATCGCCCGCAGTTGCGCGCGGCGATGCATCCCCACGAGATTGGTCGGGATACGACCCAGGAAGATGTTCTCGCTCACCGTGAGTTCAGGAATCAGCGAAAGCTCCTGATACACGGTGCCGATCCCCAACTCCATGGCGTCTCGTGGGGAATGGATGGAGACGGGTTGGCCATCGATCCTGATCTCACCGGCATCCGCTCGATGCGCGCCGCTGAGCACCTTCAGGAGCGTGCTCTTGCCGGCACCGTTCTCTCCGAGCAAGGCGTGTACCTCGCCCCGGACGCAGGAGAACGAGACGTCGTCCAGCGCCACGATGCCACCAAAGGACTTGGATATGCCCCTGAACTCAAGATCTGCCATCCCCCGCCTCCATCCTGTTACTCACTTGATCTGGTAATCCGAGATTTCCTCGATGGTCACCTGCGGCTCGAAGTCGGACGGCAGCACCGGCCAGGCCAGCGCGCCCGGAAGCTCGGGGAACGCGTTGACACCCTCTTCGATCTTCACGACCGGGAATCCGACATCGACCGAGTTGTCCACCGCGAAGAATCCGGGCGTGACCAAGGTCGCGGTGGGAACCTCCTCGCCTTCGAGAACCTTCAGCGCGACGTCCATGGCGATGGCGCCGAGACCAGCGGCGTTGTTGCTGATCAGCAGATCCATGTTGTTGTTGAGGGCGGCGAGCATCCCCGCGTTGGTATTGAACGAGGTCGCCGGAACCAGCTCGCGACCGGCGTCCTTGAAGGCAGCGGCGATGGTCTCGCCGTACACCTGGGAGTAGACCCCGTCCAGATCCTGGTGCGCCGCCAGGACGCTGCCCAGCTGCTCCTGCCCGACGCCGTCGGCGTACTCGCCCGCGAACTCCGCGACAACGTCCATGTCGTTCTCGGCGAAGATCGCCATCGCGGTCTCGTAGAGGGTGTTTCCGGCGGTGTTGCCCGGCAGACCCGTGTCCACGGCGATCTTGGCGCCCTTGCCCACCTTGGCGACCAGGTAGTTGGCCCAGCCGGTCGCCATGGCGGTCAGATCGGTCTGCACCGTGTAGATCCCCTCGCCGTCCACCACGGAGTCGAAGCTGACCACCACGATCCCGGAATCCAGGGCACGCTTGACGACGGGAGCCAGGGCCGTCGGCGAGGAAGGATTGATGATGATCGCGTCATATCCCTGGGCGACCAGGGCATCGACCGACGCGGCCTGCGCCTCGGGCGTGTTCTCGGAGTTCACCACGGTGAGCTCGACCTTGCTCGCGAACGGCTCCTTGGTGGCGACGACCTCGGCGGTCTTGATCATGAGCTGCCGCCAGTCGTTACCGAGGTAGGAGTTGCTCAATGCGATCTTGTAGACCCCTTCGCCGCCACCGCCAGCGGTGGGCGCCGGCTCCGGCGAGCAGCCAGCGAGCGTCGCGGCTGCCAGCGATGCGGCGACGATGGCCGCAATCCCCTTGTTCATACATCCTCCAACATGTTGAGAACCAGTTTCCGTACCAGTCGGCCAGCGCCGGCAAACAGTTGACGACTCGACCTTCTTCATCCCCGACGTCAACGCTGATCGGGGCCACCCAAGCTCCTAGGCCATAGAGCTTATGAGAAAATGCTATATGATTTTTCTGAATCCTACTTGCTCGTTGGCCGCCTGTCGCGTGGTTGATATCTCGATTCGATAACGGGCGAGGAGCGTGAGGGCGGTTGCCGCCCTTACCAATCCGTCATGCTGCCGTCTCGGCGACGGGCCACCGGAAGGTGGGCCGCCTGATAGTCGTCGCGACGGTGGAGGGCATCCTCGAGCGTCACCCCGAGGCCCGCAGCCTCGCCGGGATGCAGGTGCCCCTGGTCGACGTACCACTCATGGGGGAAAGCCTCATGGACCAGATCGGGGTAACCCATGTACTCCTGGATCGCGAAGTTGTGGGTGGCGATCCCGAGGTGGATGCTCGCCGCGAGGGATATCGGTGACACATCGGACGGGCCGTGCGGAGCCGCCCGCACTCCATGCAGTTCGGCGAGCGCGAAGATCTTGCGAAGGTGGCTCACACCGCCCCCGTGGACGACGGCCAGCCGGATGAAGTCGATCAGCCGGTTCTCGATCAGGTACTGGCAATCCCAGGCCGTATTGAACACCTCGCCGATCGCCAGCGGAGTCGTGGTGTGCTGCCGGACGAGGCGCAGCGCTTCCTGGTCTTCGGCTGGAGTGACATCCTCGAGCCAGTACAGGTGGACGTCTTCCAGCGCCTTTCCCAATCGCGCGGCCTGAATCGGGGTCAGCCGATGGTGGGCATCGTGGAGCAGCCCGACCTCGTCACCCACGTGGGCCCGGACCTTGGCGATCACCTCCGGCATGGTGCGCAGGTAGCCCTCCGGCTCCCAGACCTCCTCGGGCGGACCCGTCCGGCCGGCAGCCGGCTCGTAGGTCGGATCCTTCGAGACCCCGTAGACGGTGTCGAGCCCGGGGACCCCGGACTGGACCCGCACATGCGTGAAACCGGCTTCCCGGTGGGCGTCAACCTGCTCCAGCAGAGCGGGGACGTCCCATCCGAACGCGTGCCGGTAGGTGGCGAGCCGATCCCGGACCCTGCCACCGAGCAGCGCGTAGAGTGGCTGGCCGGTGCGTTTTCCGAGAATGTCCCAGAGCGCGAGATCGACAGCCCCGATCGCGGCCATCGTGATCGGCCCGCGCCGCCAGTAGACGCCCCGGTACAGGTACTGCCAGGTGTCCTCGATCCGGCCCGGATCCCGGCCGATCAGCAGCGGGGCCACGTGCTCGCGGAGATAGGCGGCCACCGCCAGTTCCCTGCCGTTGACGGTGGCGTCCCCCAGGCCCACCAAGCCGTCGCGGGTGGTCACTCGCAGGGTGACGTAGTTGCGTGCCGGGCTCGAGACGAGCACCTCGACACGCTCGATCGCGTCATTCATGAAGGCTCACCTCTCCACTCGGGCGGAGCCGCCACGAGCCAGTTTGTGGACTTCGTCCCGCGTAGCCATGCTGGTGTCGCCCGGAGTGGTCATCGCCAGCGCGCCATGGGCCGCGCCGAGTTCCACGGCAGACTGTAGCCCGTCGCCGGCCAGCAGCCCGTAGATCAGTCCCGAAGCGAAGGAGTCTCCCCCGCCGACGCGATCCAGGATCTCCAGGTTCCTGCGATCCGCCGCCTGGACCAGCCCCTCGTCCACGGACCACGCCAGCGCACTCCAGTCGTTGTCGCTGGCGCTGTGGACAGCACGCAGCGTGGTGGCGATCACCTTCAGGTTGGGGTAGCTGGACGCCACCTTGTCGATCATCGCGGCGTACGCATCGACCGGCAGCATGGTCATGCCTTCGTCGACGCCCTCGACATCGAAGCCCAGCGAGGCGATGAAGTCCTCCTCGTTGCCGATCATCACGTCCACCCACTTCGCGACCTCCCGGTTCACTTCCTGGGCCCTGGCCATCCCGCCGATCGACTTCCAGAGGCTGGGACGGTAATTCAGGTCATAGGAGACCACGGTTCCGTGCCGCTTCGCCGCCTGTATCGCCGCTATGACGGTCCGGGAGCTCTGCTCGCTCAGGGCCGCGTAGATGCCCCCGGTATGCAGCCACCGGACGCCCAGCGAGCCGAACAGGTGGTCGAAGTCCAGGTCGCCCGGAGCGAGCTGCGACACCGCCGTGTGGCCCCGGTCGGAAACCCCTTTGGCTCCCCGCACACCGAATCCCCGCTCGGTGAAGTTCAGGCCGTTGCGCGCGGAGCGGCCCACGCCGTCCGAAGGCACCCACCGGATGAGCGAGGTATCCACGCCGCCGGCAAGCATCAGGCCTTCGATCAGGTGGCCGACCTCGTCGTCCACGAGAGCGGTGATCGCAGCGGAGCGGAGGCCGAACACCCGGCTCAGGCCGCGGGCGACGTTGTACTCGCCGCCGCCCTCCCACACCGTGAGATTCCGCGCCGTTCGGATCCGCTGTTCCCCGGGATCCAGCCGCAGCATGACCTCACCGAGCGCCACCGCGTCGTAGCGACACTCCTCTGCGGCTCGTACCGAAAGGCCGCTCATCCCCGACTCCTCGCGTCACCGCAGCCGGCGCTGCGATTCGTCCAGTCGGTCTTCTCTGCCCGATCCCGAGACTGTGCGTTACTGCCCATCTTCCCAGCCGTTTCGTTCATTGAAATCATGCGTTGCAGTTACTGATGCGCAAGGTTGCCACCTTCGTCCCATCAACGCAATGACACGTCTCACTCAACGAGCCTGCCTATTGCACTGAGTGAAACGAACCCCCATCCTGGTGGCGTGGCCCAAGCACCGAAGATCGAGGCAGTGGAACGAGCCCTGCGATTGCTCGTCGCGCTCGCCGACGCCGGCCCCGCCGGCGCCACGCTGGCCAACCTCGCTTCGTCCATCGGCGCCAACAAGTCGACGGCCTACCGCGCGCTCGCGACGATGCGCGCCGAGGGTTTCGTCGCGCAGTCGGGCACCGTCGGCGAGTATCGCCTGGGCGCCGTGTCGATGTCCCTGGGAGCACGGTTCTGGGCACCGCACAATCTGGCTTCCGCACTGCATCCCGCCCTGGTCGCATTGTCGCGAAAGTCGAACGAGTTGGTGCATCTCGGGGTGCTCATCGACGACCGCGTGCTCTACCTGGACAAGGTGGAGCCGGACCGTGCTATCCGGGTGTGGTCGGAGATCGGCCGTCTCGCACCCGCAGCAACCACCAGCCTGGGCCGCGCCATCCTCGCGGCGCAAGGAGTGACGGACGCGCAGTTGGCGGCCTACCTGCATCAGTGCTCGATGAGCAGCGAACAGCTGCGGGATGTGATCCACGCCACTCGCGCCCAGGGCTACGCGCTCGAGATCGGCGAGAACGAAGCCGGCGTGGCCTGCCTCGGAGTCGCGATTCTGCGCGATGGGGAGCCGGTGGCCGCGCTGTCGATCACGATGCAGACCGAGCGGATGACCGAGAGCAGACAACACGAACTGGTCCAGATCATCCGCGATGTCGTGCCGGCCCTGCTGCCCGATCAGCTGACCCTGCCATCGCAGTGAGCTGTCGCCGATCCATGACCCAAGCGAGACACATGTCCCGACTCATCAAAAAGTGGAGCTAAGGGTGGAGCTAAGGGGATTCGAACCCCTGACCTTCTCATTGCGAACGAGACGCGCTACCAACTGCGCCATAGCCCCAGGTGCCTTGCGGCGGCGTCCAGAGTAGCACCGGACGGAGGAGGGAGGCTAACCGACCTCGCGCTCGTCCTCGACCGCGACAGTGAGCTCGTCGGCGGGGGTTCCGGCGATCACCGGATGGGGTGCCGGCGGGGTCACCGGAGCCGACAGATCGATCGTCCGTACGGTCCGCGGCGCCAGCGGCGTGGAGACGTAGGTGGAGCGGGCGATCGGGATCGGTTCCCACAACGACCCCATGCCGCCCACCGGGACGGTGAGCTCGATCGAGTGCTCCCGATCGGTCACATCCGCCTCGGTCAGCGTCAGCGCGACCGTCTCCTCGTCGACCACCTGCCTGATCTGCTCGGCCCGGCGGTCGAGGTCGGCGCGCATCGTCCGGACGCTGAACCGCGCCACCACGAGGAAGGCGACCAGCAGGCCGGACGGGATGGCCACGCCCCACCACAGCAGGATCCCGGCATAGGCCAGGCCGGCGACCACCAGGCACGCCAGCAGCAGCACGATCAGCACGCGCCGGCGCCGCCGGGCGGCCAACTGGTCGATCAGCCGCAGTTCGCGTAGCGCGGCACGACGGGTCAGCGGGGTCGAGACATCCGCCTCTCCCCCGTCCGCCTCGGCAAGCGACTCACCGCTCCGCACGATCGTCACCGCGGACGGGGTGAAGGGGATGTCGGTCTCGTCGTCCAGCGCATCGCCGCGGCTGTGCAGGTAGTTGGGGACCAAATAGACCAGCAGGAATACCGCTATGACTGCGAAAATCACTCCTGCCAGGCCCACACCCGCACGCTACGGGGCCGCGGCGCCGCCTCGCGCCATCCGGTGCGGAGTGTCGGCGAATCAGGTCTGCAACCGCTGCTGATAGCGGCGCAGCACGCCCTGGGGAACATCCTCCGAGTGCAGCGCGTACAGATCGTGGTCCCGCCAGTCGCCGTCCACGTGCATATAGCGCGGCAGCCGGGCCTCGTGCCGGAAGCCCAGCTTGCGCACCACCGCCTGGCTGTTGGTGTTCTCCGGACGGATCGCGATCTCGATCCGGTGCAGTCCCAGGCCGGTGAAGCAGTGGTCGCAGGCCATCGCCACCGCCGTGGGGATGATCCCCCGGCCGGCCCACTGCGGATCGACCCAGTATCCGATCTGAGCCCAGGACGCCGAACCATGGGTGATGCCACCCACGGTCAGCTGTCCGACGAAGCGCGGCTTGCCGCCCGCGGGGGTGTAGTCGACCGCCCAGGGCAGCATCTGGCCGCGCCGCGCCCGGGCCCGGAAGCGCCGGGCCAGCGCGCCGAACGACACCGGCTCGTCCCGCGACTCGGGCGGACGGGTCGAATCCCACGGCTGGAACCACGCCCCACCGCGCCGCCGGATCTCACTCCATGCCCGCTCGTCGCTGGCCCGCAGCGGACGGAGGGTCACCGCGCCCTCGCGCAGCGTGACCGGCCAGCCTGGCCGGGCATCGGCCATCGCTACCCCTGCAGTGGCCAGGCGGTCACATCGTGGTGCGCGGGCACCTCGGCGACGCCGGGGCCCACCACGATCAGGGTGTCGGCGCCGGCGAGGTCGATCAGGGTCGGCTCGTCGCCTGACACCGGCTCGATCCCCCGCTCGGTCGCCCGGCCCAGCAGGTAATTGGTCGCCGCGGGGTCGACCGTCAGCTCACGCGTGACGGGAGCACTGACGCGGGGGCGCTCGGCGTCCAGACCCACCAGCTTGCGAATCAGCGGCTGCCCGAAGACCTGATAGCCGATGTAGGCAGCGGCCCCCTCCCGGGGCAGCACCAGCACCGGCACCTTGTCGTCCCCGACCAGCGCGAACAGCCCCGGCCCGGCCGGGTGCATCGCGATCGGCGTCTCGTCGACCGTGCCCAACTCACCCAGGACGTCCGACAGCCCGGGCGTCACCTCGGCCACCAGCAGGATCAGGTCGGCCCGCAGCAGCTGATCCGACAGCATCCTGCGCAGCGCTGCAGGCTCGGCGGGCAGGATGCCGATCGGGAAGACCTGGGCGCCGTCGCCGCGAGCGGCCGCCGCCAGCAAGGGCGTCCCCGCGTCGTAGACCTGGTGCAGCCGCTCCAGCGGCAGGCCGGGATCGACCAGATCGGCGCCCACGCTGGCCACCACCACGCGCGGCTTCGGCCGCGCCAGCACCTTGTCGATACCCACCTCGGCGAGCAGGCCGATCGCCCGGGCGTCCAGGACGGTGCCGCTGGCCAGCAGCGCATCGCCGTCGCTGAGCCGGGATCCGGCCAGCACCAACTTCTGCTGGAACACCGCCTCCGCTGTGAACTCGACCTCGTCCTCGAACTCGGTCGCCTCAGCCAGCGGCACCACCGCGTCGGCGCCTTCGGGGACGGGCGCGCCGGCGGTCACCTTGACCACGGTGCCCGGCATCAGCGGCGCGGCGCGGAAGCCGATCATGTCGATCTCGCCCACCACCGGCACCCGGACCGGGTGGTGGGGGGAGGCGCCGACCAGATTCGATCCGCGCACCGCCCAGCCGTCCACCTTCGCCGTCGTGCATACCGGCAGGTCGATGTCGGATTCGATGGATTCGCACAGGGTGAGCCCGACCGCGTCCAGCAGGCCGATGCCGAAGGGGCGCAGGCTGGTCACACCGGCCAGGAGCTGCTCCCGCTGTTCGTCAACGCTGCGGGGGCCGGCGGCCGGCGGTGGCGTTACGAGGGAAGGAAGGGGTGCCGCCGCGGGGGCGGTCTCCGGCTTGGAACGTCCGAACAAGGCCATACGTTTACGATAGGTCAATGACCGGCCAGCTCAGCGCAGCGCGCGCCGCGTGGCCGTCGAACCCCGCCAAGGATGCGCTCCGCCGCCGGATTCAGGCTCGCCGTCAGGCCGGGCCACTACCGGACGGCGACCGCACCGCGCGTGCTCTTCAGCTGTGCGCCGGCCGTCAGGTGGTGGCGGTCTACGCCTCCCTGCCCGCGGAGCCCGACAGCTGGGCGTTGATCGAGGCGCTGGCCGCCGCCGGCACGCGCATCCTGCTGCCGGTGCTGGGCCGGGAGCCCGACTGGGCCTGGTTCGAGGGGCCCGAGCGGCTGGAGCCGGCCCGGCGCGGCATCCAGCAGCCGCGCGGGGAGCGGCTGGGTGCGGCCGCGCTGGCGCAGGCCGAATGGATATGGATCCCGGGCCTGGCCGCGACGCGCGGCGGGGAGCGGCTCGGCACCGGCGGCGGCTGGTACGACCGGGCTTTGCGCCATTCCGCGGCGACCGCGCCGGTCGGCGTCCTGCTCTTCGACGGCGAGTTGCTCGACCAGGTGCCGACCGATCCGTGGGATCGGCGGGTCGACTGGGTGCTCACCGCCTCCGACACCCTCGGCGTGGAATAGCGCAAGACGATACGGGGTTTACAGAGGCGATCCCCTACCATGGGGAGGTCACTCCCGTAGTCCCAGGAAGAACGCCATGCCCACTTATCAGTACCGATGCACGCAGTGCGCCACCGAACTGGAAGCTGTGCAGAAGTTCACCGATCCCCCGCTGGCCGTGTGCCCCGAGTGCGAGGGCAGCCTGCGCAAGGTGTTCAGCGCGGTCGGGGTCGTGTTCAAGGGCTCCGGTTTCTACGCCACCGACAGCCGCTCCAAGGGCAAGAGCAACGCCGCCAAGCCGGCCGCGTCCTCGACCTCGTCCGCCTCCGATTCCAGCAGTGGGACGAAGGACGCCGCGGGCTCGAAGCCGGCCGAGAAGCCGGCATCCACAGCCGCCGCCAGCGCTGCCTGAGCCTGTGCACAACTGACCCCTCGGGTCAGCGCCTGGCCAGGTTATGGGCGTGATCTCTCATCTGTTCGCTTCATTACGCCGAGCCGTGCGCTGGCATCGCCGGCTCCTGGCCGCGGTCTTCGCCGGCCTGGCGGTGTATTGCGTCCTGGCCGTCGTCACCGTCCGCGACGACACCGTCACCGTGTTGGCCGTCGCGACCGCGCTTCCCGGCGGGCAACCGCTGACGACCCGGGATCTGACACCCCTGCAGCTTCCGGCCGCGGCCGTTCCCGACGGCGCGCTGACCAGCGCCGATCAGGCCGTGGGACGGGCGCTGGTCGCCCGCCTGCCGGCACGCGCGGTCCTCACCGCCGACTCCCTCGCCTCCGGCGACTCGCTGGTCGAGCCCGGACGCGTCGCGCTGCCGGTGTCGCTGGCCGATTCGGCACTGCTCGGGCTGCTGCGGGTCGGCGACCGGATCGATCTGCTGGGCACCGGACAGTCCGGCACCGTCGAGGTCCTGGCGAGCGCGGTGCGCGTCGTCGCGCTCCCGAAGATCGACGCCGGCCTGCTCGGCGGGCAGGCATCGGCCGTGCTGGTCGACGTCACCCGCGAGGAGGCGGCGCGCCTGGTCTCCGCCGGGTCGCCCCTCAGCTTCGCATTGAGTTGATTCCGCGCTTGCCCGGTGAAGAACGCCGCGCCTATCGCCTTGTCACGTGGTGGTTGTCTGGTTCGCCACAGCGATGCGGGCCGTAAGCTGCGGGCTCAATCTACTCAAGGAGAGAAATCTGCCATGAAGGGCTTCAAGGAATTCCTGATGCGGGGCAACCTGATGGATCTGGCGATCGCCGTGATCATCGGCGGTGCGTTCGGCGCGGTCGTCAGCACGTTCACCGACGTGGTGCTCAGCGTGATCGGCCTGATCGGTGGCAACCCCGACTTCAGCACGGTTCGCCTCGGGCCGATCCTGATCGGCCCGTTCATCAACGCCGTGGTGTCCTTCGTGATCATCGCCGCGATCGTCTACTTCGGCATCATCAAGCCGCTCGCAGCAATGCAGAACCTCAGGAAGAAGGAAGAGGCCGAGGAAGCGGCCGCCCCGACCTCCGAGGAGTTGCTCACCGAGATCCGCGACCTGTTGAAGGCACAGTCGAAGAACTGAGTCGTCGTGCGGTGACCCTGGGTCGCGCCCGGGGTCACTGTCGTTTCCGTACCGATCCGAAGCCGGGCCGCGTTCGTTCAGTAGTGCGGGGGGACGTCGCGGAGCAGGCGCCGCTCGTCCGGGTTCAGCCGGGTCCGGGTGGTCGGGACGCGGGTCTCGAGCGTGACCAGGTCGAGAAGCGCGCGCGTCCGGCCCAGCGCGGCGTGGAGCTGGGCGGCGCCGCAGCCCTGTCGCAGCTCGGCCGGAATCGGGTGCGGCCAGGGTTGCTCGGCTTCGATCGTGCCGAGGGCGTGGACGGCGATCCGCTCGGCATCCCAGCCGGCGTCGCGGAGTTCGGCCACCAGCCGCTGCGGCTCAGGCAGGGCAGGCTCGGTCAGCCCGAGTTCCTCCCCCACCAGCGCGTAGGTGATCGCCGCGTGCCAGCGCGGAGTGGCGGCGCTCATCGGTAGTGCCGGCGCTCACCCTCGTCGGCCAGCGCGACGTCGCCGATCACCTCTGCCGGGGCGTCGAAGACCCAATCCCCCCGCACCACCAGCGAGTCGGCGCGGCGCAGCGAGGGCACCACCGAGACCCGCTCCTCGAAGTCGTCGACCAGCTTGAAGTAGCGGTCGTCCAGGTCGATCCGCGGGATGTCGGCCACCGCCTCCAGGGTGCCGTCCTGATGCAGGTCGAAGACGTCCGAGCGCAGCAGCATCAGTTCGTTGGTCGTCTTCACCGGCAGGAACCGATCCCGGCCCACGGCGATCGCCTGCGCGCCGGCGAACACCTCGATCGCCGAGCCCATCGCGGTCTCGAACTGCACCACCTTCGGCGATGCGGGGTCGGTCGGGTCGACGTTCTTCTCGTTGCGGATCAGCGGCAGCCCGAGCACACCCGACCGGTCGATCATCGCCTGCCGGACCTGGGCGATGTCGAGCCACAGGTTGTTGGCATGGAAGTAGGGGTGGCGATGCTCGTCGGTGAAGAACTGCAGCTCGTCGGGCGCGGTCTGGGCGGTGTCGCGCAGGATCAGCTGGCCGTCGCGCTTGCGGATCGCGAGATGTCCGCCCTTGCGGTCGTTCACCGTCCGCGGGCAGACCTCGGCGGCGTAGGGAGCTCCGGTGGCGGCGAACCAGCCGGCGAGCCGGGCGTCGGGCGCGGCGCCGAGGTTGTCGCCGTTGGCGACGCTGACGTAGCGGAAGCCGGCATCCAGGAGCGCGTCGAGCACGCCGGAGCCCCACAGCGCCGGATACAGGTCGCCGTGGCCGGGCGGGCACCATTCCAGGCTCGGATCGTCCGGCCACTCCACCGGGGTGAAGTCGTCGGCGCGGATCTTCGGCTCGGCGTTCTGCAGGAAGTCCAGCGGCAGCCCGCCCACCGCCAGGTCGGGGTAGCGGGCCAGGTGGTCCAGGGTGTCGGAGCGGGTGCGGAAGCTGTCCATGAAGAGCAGCGGGAGCCGGACGCCGTAGGTCCGGCGCGCGTGGCGCACCTGGGCGACGATCAGGTCGAGGAAGTTCTTGCCCTCGCGCACCGGCAGCAGCGACTTCGCCCGGTCCAGGCCCATCGAGGTGCCGAGGCCGCCATTGAGCTTCAGGATCGCGGTCTGCGCCAGCGCCGCCTGGGCATCGGCATCGCTGATCTCCACCTGGTCGAGCCGGGCCGGGGCGACCAGCGGGTCGATGGTGTCCTCGCCGATCAATCCGGTGACGCCGGATTCGGCCAGCCGGTAGTAGTGGGTGAAGACATCGATCGCCACCGGGTCGACTCCGGCATCGGTCATCTTGCGGGTGGCCAGGGCCAAGCCGTGTTCGCTCATGGCCTGATCGTAGGAGATCGGACGGGCGCCGCGCGCCCCCTGGACGGGCTCGAACGGCCGGTCGGGCGACCTGGAGACATAACGAGAGTGACGCTGATCGAAGGGCCTAAAGCCGTCTACCCACCCCCAGGAGACAACATCGACCGCGCGTCACTCTCGTACGAAACCCTACAGGACGGCCCCGCAGGTTTCCAGTTGCCCGGGTAAAACCATCAGTTGGAGACAATCGGGCGGCCCGGCCTCGCCCTCAGCTGTCGAAGCGGCCGAAACCGGTGACGTGCAGGATCAATTCGCCCGCCTCGTCGCAGGCGTCGAGATCCACCTCGGCGGTGATCGACCAGTCGTGATTGCCGGAGGGATCGTCGATGATCTGACGCACCTCCCAACGGCGGCCACGCTCGGTCACGAGGTGGAGCACCGGGCCGCGGGCGTCCGCGCTCAGGCCGATCTCGTCGTGTTCGTCGTAGTACTCCTCCAGGGCGGTGTCCCAGTCGGTGAAGCTCATGGTGCGGAGGGGGTCGTCCGCGTCCAGGGACAGCAGCGCGTCGATGTCGTCACGGGCGGCGAGCTCGACCCGGCGGAACAGGGCGTTGCGCACCAGCACCCGGAAGGCACGCGGGTTGCCGGTGACCGGACGCGACGGCGGCGGCGCGTCATCGGTCACCTCACCGCCCGAGAGCCCGGTGAGCCGCGCCCACTCGTCCAGCAGGGAGGAGTCGGTGAGCCGGGTGACCTCGCCCAGCCACTCGATCAGGTCCTCCAACTCCTCGGTGCGGGCCGACTCCGGGACGGTCTGCCGCAGCGCGCGGTAGGCGTCCGAGAGGTAGCGCAGCACCAGGCCCTCGGAGCGTTGCACCTGATAGAAGGCGACGAACTCACCGAACCCCATGGCGCGCTCGTACATGTCGCGCACCACCGACTTCGGCGAGACCGGGGTCTCCGCCAGCCAGGGGTGACCGGCCAGCATCACCCGGTAGGCATGCTCCAGCAGTTCGGCCAGCGGACGGGGCCAGGTCACCTCGTCGAGCAGGGTGAGCCGCTCCTCGTACTCCACCCCGTCGGCCTTGAGTTCGGCGAGCAGTTCGCCCTTGGCCTTGAACTGCTGCTGCAGCAGGATCTGCTTGGGATCCTCCAGCGTGGATTCGATGATGCTCACCACGTCCAGGGCGTAGGTCGGTGAGGCCTGGTCGAGCAGGTCGAGAGCAGAGAGCGCAAAGGCCGAGAGCGGCTGGTTGAGCGCGAAGTCGTGCTGCAGGTCGACGTTGAGCGCGTACCGGCGTCCGTTGGGCGTGGGTTCGGGAAGTCGGGTCACCACCCCTGCCGCCAGCAGCGAGCGGCCCAGCTGCAATGCCCGGCGGTAGAGCCGGCGCCGGGCGGACGGATCGTCGGTGCAGGAGTCGATCAACGCCACCACCGCCGCGACGGTGTCGGTGTCGCGCTGCAGCAGGTTGAGCAGCAGGGCGTGGGTGATCCGCATCCGGGCCACCAACGGCTCGGGCTCGGCGGTGGTGAGCCGGGCGAAGGTCTCCTCGGTGAAGTTCACGAACCCCTCGGGAGCCTTCTTGCGTTGCACCTGGCGGCGCTTCTTGGGGTCGTCGCCGGCCTTGGCCAGCGCCTTCTCATTCTCCGCGACGTGCTCGGGCGCCTGGCCGACCACGTAGCCGACGGTGTCGAAGCCGGCCCGGCCGGCCCGGCCGGCGATCTGGTGGAACTCGCGTGCCCGCAGGATGCGCTGCCGGCGTCCGTCGAACTTCGACAGCGACGAGAACAGCACCGTCCGGATCGGGACGTTGATGCCCACGCCGAGGGTGTCGGTGCCGCAGATCACGCTCAGCAGGCCGCGCTGGGCCAGGGTCTCGACCAGCCGCCGGTAGCGGGGCAGCATCCCGGCGTGGTGGACGGCGATGCCGGAGTTGAGCAGTTTGGCCAGGGTCTTGCCGAAGCCACCGGCGAACCGGAAGCCCGCCATGGCCTCGACCAGTTCGCGGCGGCGGGAGCGGTCGGCCAGGCCGGAGCTCAGCATCGCCTGCGCCCGCTCCACTGCGGCCGCCTGAGTGGGATGGACGATGTAGATCGGCGCCTTGTCGGCCCGCAGCAGCAGCTCGATGGTCTCGTGGACGGGGCGCACCGACCAGTCGTACTCCAGCGGGACGGGGCGCACCGCGTCCCCGATCACGGAGGTGGCCCGCCCGGTACGCGCGGCCAGTGACCGGGCGAGGTGGGTGACGTCGCCCAGGGTGGCGGACATGATCACGAACTGCGCCTGCGGCAGTTCCACCAGCCCGACCTGCCAGGCCCAGCCGCGGTCCGGGTCGGCGATGAAGTGGAACTCGTCGGTCACCACCTGGTCGACCTTCGCCTCCCGGCCCTCCCGCAGCGCGATATTGGCCAGGATCTCGGCTGTGCAGCACACGATCGGCGCATCGGCGTTCACCGCCGCGTCGCCGGTGACCATACCCACCTTGTCCGCGCCGAAGATCTCGCACAGGGCGAAGAACTTCTCGCTGACCAGGGCCTTGATCGGCGCGGTGTAGTAGCTGCGGCCGCCGGCGGCCAGGGTCGCGAAGTGCGCGGCGGTGGCGATCAGTGTCTTGCCGGAGCCGGTGGGCGTGGTGACGATGGTGTTCGCCCCGGTCAGGATGTCGACGATCGCCTCGTCCTGGTGTGGGTACAGCGTCAGGCCGTCGCCACCGGCCCACTCGACGAACGCCTCGTAGAGCGCATCGGGGTCAGCGGCGCCGGTCTCCGGGATCAGGTCGGTCAGGCGCATCGTCCGCCCATCGTCCCACCCGGCTCGGCCCTTGGCCGAATCCGGGGCCGAACCGAATCCCCAACCGTCGAGGGCCAGCCTTGACCGTCGAAGGCCAGGCTTGTGGGCTGGCCCTCAGCGCGTAAGGCTGGCCCTCGGCGTCCGGTGGGCCGATCGGCTGCGGGATCCCCGCCTTCGCGGGGATGACCGGAGGCCGGGGGACGAGATGACGGGAAGGAACGGGGTCAGATCCCGAACGGCACCGGACCGAGCCGGCAGATCGCAACGAACAGGGTCAGCGCGAGCAGGACGAGGTTCTTGCCGAGTTGGGCGTACTCGTTGCGGCGGATGTGGACAACGATCGCACCGGCCATCACCAGCGCCAGGCCAAAAGCCGAGAGCGGAACCAGGATCGGCAGCACGCCCGTGAGCCCCGGCAGGATGAGGCCGACCGCGGCAGCAATCTCCAGTGCGCCGAGGGCGCGGACGCAGGGCGCGGAGAAGTCCTCGACGAACTCCATCCCGATCGCCTTGAGTTCGGCCTGACTACGGGTGAGCTGGGCCAGCCCGGCGAGCAGAAAGACGATCGCCACCAGAATGGTCACAATCCACACCACAATGCCCACGCACACACCTCCTTGCAGTGCCTCAGAGACCATAAGCAGAATCACCAAGCGGTGCAAATCAGAACCGCTGACTGCCGCAGATCCGGCCCCCAACAGGGACAGCCTTTCATTCCGGCCTGTGAACGCGCTGTGAAAGCGCTCCCAAAGCGCCACCAGGGTGCACCCCCAGGCCCGTCGGTCAGATCGACCGGTGACGACGGCGGCACCATCGAGGTCCCGCCGGTCGCCTCACCGCAGGCGCTGGGTCAGGAAGCTCCAGGCCAGGGCGGCCATGTGGGCGGCCTGGGCGTTCGTCGCCGCGCCGCCGTGTCCGCCTTCGATGTTCTCGTAGTAGGTGACGTCCTTGCCGCTATCCAGCATCAGGGCGGCCAGCTTGCGGGCGTGGCCGGGATGCACCCGGTCGTCCTTGGTCGAGGTGGTGAAGAGCACCGGCGGGTACGTGCGCGCGGCATCGAACAGGTGGTAGGGCGAGAAGGTCCGCAGATGTTCCCACTGCGCGGGATCGTCCGGGTCGCCGTACTCGGCCATCCACGACGCACCGGCGAGCAGGTGGCTGTACCGCTTCATGTCGAGCAGGGGCACCTGCACCACGATCGCGCCGAACCTGTCGGGGTACTGGGTGAGCATGTTGCCCATCAGCAGGCCGCCATTGGAGCCGCCCTGGGCGCCCAGTCGTTCCGGCACGGTGACACCGGTCGTCACCAGGTCGGTGGCCACCGCTGCGAAATCCTCGAAGGCGCGGTGCCGGTTCTCCTGCAGGGCGGCCTGATGCCACGCCGGGCCGTACTCGCCCCCGCCCCGGATGTTGGCCACGACGTAGACGCCGCCACGGGCCAGCCAGGCCCTTCCCACCGCACCGGAGTAGCCGGGGGTGAGGGAGATCTCGAAGCCGCCGTAGCCGTAGAGCAGGGTCGGCGCTGGCTCGGCGCCGGGTTCGGGATGCAGTTGCGCGGCGTCCCCGACGATGAAGTAGGGCACCCGGGTGCCGTCGGCCGAGGTCGTGAAGCGCTGTTCCGCGACCAGTCCGGTGGCATCGAAGAAGGCCGGGGCGGCCTTGAGACGCTCGACCTCGCCCGGTTCGGCGCCGGGGCCCGCCACCCGGGCCAGCGAGAGGGTGGAGGGGGTGAGGTAGCCGGTGGTGACCACCCAGATGTCGTCGGATTCCACCGGATCGACCGCGCCCACCCCGATCGCCAGCACGCCGGGTTCGGCCGGGAACTCCGAACGGACCCACTCCCCCACGCCGTCGGCCGGCGGGGTGAGCACGTGCAGCCGGTTCTTGACGTCGTCCAGCACGTTGAGCACGGCGTGATGCCTCGTCCAGGCCAGGCCCGCCAGCGACGTGGTGGCGGTCGGCGCGAAGAGGGTGGTGAACGCCCGGGAGCCGGCCAGGAAGTCGTCGGCGTGGATGGCCAGCAGAGAACCCGAGCGGTGCTCGACACCGGCCACCGTCCAGTCCTCGCGCAGATCGACCAGCAGCCATTCCCGGTGGAAGCCGACCTCTGCCGAATCCGGCACCTCCAGCCGGACGAGTCGCTGGTCGGCGGTGCCCAGCCCGGTCACGAGGTAGGCGTGCGAGGTGTAGAAGGTGATGGCCCGGTGCACGAACGTCCGCTCGAAGCCGGGGACGCGGCTGTGGCGGCCGGTGACCAGCACGTCGCCCGGCTCGCCCTCGAAGACCGGGATCGCCTCGGCCAGCGGGGTGCCGCGGCGCCACAGCCGCACCGTCCGCGGGTAGCCGGAGGTGGTCATCGTCCCTTCTCCGAAGTCGGTGCCCACCAGCACGGTGTCGGCATCCACCCAGGACAGATCCCCCTTGGCCGCCGGGCGGACGAAGCCGCCCTCCTCGGCCGGGACGAACCGCTTCTCGACCAGGTCGAACTCGCGGGTGACGTCGGTGTCCGAGCCGCCGGGCGAGAGCGAGACCAGCGCCCGGCGCCAGGGCTGGCCCGGCTCGGGACGCAATGCCGCGGCACCGTGCCAGACCCAGCTGGCATCCTCGGCCGCGTTCAGCGCGTCGAGGTCGAGCACGGTCTCCCACTCCGGCGCATCGGTGCGGTAGGAGTCCAGCGTCGTCCGCCGCCAGAGGCCGCGCTCGTGGGCCGCATCGCGCCAGAAGTTGTAGTACCGGTCGCCGCGTCGGGTGACGTCGGGGATCCGGTCGTCGGAGTCCAGCACCTCCAGGATCGCCTGTTCCAGGCCGGCGAAGCCCGTGTCACTGCCGAGCGTCGCCGCGGTCTGAGCGTTGCGTTCCCGCACCCAGGCCAGTGCGTCCGCGCCTTCCACCTCCTCCAACCAGCCGAACGGATCGGCAGCGGTGGAATCGAGCGGGGTGGACACGGCATTGGGATCGGCGCTCATGCCCGCGACCCTACCGGCCCCGCCCAACCGCCTGCTGGCCCTTTCCCACGCTCCGCGACACCGCCGTTCTGCCACCGGCCATCGGTGGGCGCGACGGGCGAGACGGAGTACGGTCTGCCCATGCAGATCGCCGATTCCGGACGCTGGGTCCGCATTGCGCACTGGGTGCTGGCCGTCGCGCTGCCGGCCTTCGTGGTGGTCGGACGCGGGCTGGTGGGCGCCGAGCTGGGCTGGATGGCGGTGGTCGGGATCGTGTACGCCGTGCCGACGCTCCTGCTGATGCTCGTGCCGCCCGTGGTCACCCTGTTCGACCGGACGGCCCGCGCCGCGCGCAGCGTCCGGCACCACTACCTCGCCGCCTGCCGGGTGCTCTGGAGCGCGCTGCTGCTGGCCGGTCTCACCATTCCCGATTCGGGTGACAGCGGCCATCTGCGTTCGGCCCTGTCGCGATGGACCGGTCTTCCCTACGAGGTCTCGGAGGTGCTGTTCTACGTCGCGATGGCGGCCGCCGTGATCGGGTGGGCGTTCAGCCTGGCGGCGGCCGGCTCCGGAGCGATGCTCTCCCGCAGAGAGGCCCGATGAGTGCCGCGAGGCTGGCGGCCGGCGGTGGCTGGCGCGCGGCCGCCCGGGGCAGCGGGCTGCTCCGGGTCTCACCGGACGGCACCGAGCATGTGGCGTCCACGATCTTCGCCGAGATGTCGGCGTTGGCCCTCCGCACCGGGGCGATCAACCTCGGCCAGGGCTTCCCCGACGTCGACGGCCCGGCCTGGATCGCCGAGGCCGCCGTCCAGGCCGTCCGCGACGGCCACAACCAGTACCCGCCCGGCCCCGGCATCGCGGAATTGCGTGAGGCGATAGCCGACCACCAGCGACGCCGCTATGACCTGGAAGTCGACCCCGGCACCGAGGTGCTGGTGACCACCGGCGCCACGGAGGCGCTCGCCGCAGCCCTCCTGGCGCTGGTCGGGCCTGGCGACGAGGTCATCACGCTGGAGCCGTTCTACGACTCCTACGGCGGCGTGATCGGGCTGACCGGCGCCAGGCATGTGCCGGTCGCGCTGGTCGCCTCCCCCACCGGCTTCCGGCTGGACGCCGCTGCCCTGCGCGCCGCCGCCTCGCCCCGTACCCGGCTGATCCTGATCAACACCCCGCACAACCCCACCGGCGCGGTGCTCGACGCCGACGAGCTGGCGGCGATCGCCCAGGTCGCGACCGACTGCGATGCGATCGTGCTCACCGACGAGGTCTACGAGCACCTCACCTACGGAGACTCCGTCCACGTGCCGATCGCCACCCTGCCGGGGATGGCCGGCCGGACCCTGACCGTCTCGTCGTCGGGGAAGACCTTCTCCTTCACCGGCTGGAAGATCGGCTGGATCCACGGTCCCGCGGAGCTGATCACCGCCGTCCGCACGGTGAAGCAGTTCCTCACCTACGTCTCGGGAGCCCCGTTCCAGCCGGCGATCGCCCGCGCCCTGGCCGACGATGACGCTCCGCGGGAACTCGCGGCATCCCTGGCCGCCCGGCGCGACCTGCTGTGCGAAGGGCTGGCCGCCGCGGGGTTCGCCGTCACTGTGCCGCAGGGAACCTACTTCGTGGTGGCCGACGGTGCCCCGCTCGGCTTCCCCGACGGCGCCGAACTGTGCCGCCGGCTACCTGAGCTCGCCGGCGTGGTGGCCATCCCGATGACCGCCTTCTGCAGCGAGGGCTCCCCCGCCAACGCGGCACTCCGTTCCTCCCTGCGCTTCACCTTCGTCAAGCGGCCCGAGGTCCTGGAGCAGGCAGTCGACCGGCTGTCCCGGCTCCCAGGGGCATAGCCCGGCGCCCTCAGAGTCGCTGGACGCGCTGCCGGTAGTCGCGCACGTTGTTGCCCGCGATGGCGGTGCGCTGCGTGCCCCGCACCTCGTCCACCTTCCGGTCGTCGCCGGTGATCGGTTTCGACTCGATCAGCGTCTCGCGCTCGAAGGAGTGGGATTTGCCGGTGTTGCGGTAGTACTGGAACAGGCCCCAGTAGACGCCGACCGCGCCGGCCGGGCCGAGCAGGAGAATCCACGGAGTGCCGTCGTCGAGGGTGGTCTCCAGCAGGACACCGAGCGCACCGATCAGCGTCGGGATCATGACATCACCACCAGGAGCCAGATCGCGAGCCCTTCCAGCACCGTCCCCGCGGTGAGCGCGGCCAGGATCAGCCGGCCCTGCGAGACCGGGACGCTGCCCATCGTCTCGCCGGTGCGCCCGTTCACGGCGATGTAGTGCACCATCGCCTTGCCGTTCTCCTCCTGGTAGAAGGAGTAGAGCCACACCGGGAGGTACATCGACACCCAGCGCGTGCCATGGACGGCCAGCCGCTCGGCCTCCCAGCGGACCCCACGGTTGTACCTGGCCACCGAGCCTTCGACCTGCGCGCGGGCGATGGAGAGCAGCTGGTCCTCCAGCACCGGCTGGATCTGTGACACATCCTGATCGCGGCGCTCCGAGGTGAAGCCCACCAGGTAGTTCGCATTCCACCGCACCGCGTTCTTGGTGTCGAACGGCAGGATCGTGTTGATCACGTTGTTGGTGTTGACGAAGGAATCCTGATTCGCGCGCTCGGCCGACGACTCGATGGTGAGGTCGTCCACCGTGAAATCGACGTGCCGGCCCACCTGGTACACGTCCGCGTCGTAGAAGGTCTCCTCGTCGTCGCCACGCTTGCGCGTGTACCGCCTGGTCTCGATCTCGCCATGACCATGGACGTCGGCGCTGGCATTGCCGTCGACCACCATGTAGGGCAGATAGACGCCGACCACGTTCTCGGGGGCGAAGTCGCTGCGGAACCGTCGGTGGGCGAACAGCTTCCGGCTGCCGGCGAAATCGCGGATCCGCTGCACCGCCTGATCGCGGGTGATGCCGAAGGGCAGCACGGCATCCGGGACGGCGCCGTTGGGTACCTGTTCGTTGATCGTGAGGACGTGGCGACACCAGTGACAGCGCGACGACATCGCCTCGGCCGTGTTCACCACGACCTCGGAGCCGCACCCGCCGCACTTCAGCGTCATGACCCCGGATACCTCCGGCGAGATGTCGGTGGCCCCCGAGGCGACGGTCGTCCCCGTCAGGTCGTGCAGCGGAACCTCGCCGGAGACGACCGGATCGATCCGCGCCTCCGACCACTCGTGACGGCAGAACAGGCAGACCAGCATGCCCGAGGAGACCCGTAGCTGGATCTCCGTCGAGCCACACCTCGGGCAGCGATTGACGCCGTCGCGCAGGGCCTCGTTGGCGGTATCCACCGTCCGCGGCACAGGCGGGTCGGCCCCGGCGGCGCCGGGCGCACCAGGGCCGGGAACCCCCTCGGGTGGAGCCTGGGAGTCACTCATCTCACGAGCCCCTAGAGGCCCAGGGCCTTCGCCTTCGCGGCGTCGTAGTCCTCCTGGGTGATCAGACCCGCATCGAGCATCTGCTTGAACTTCGTCAGCTTGGCCACCGGGTCGTCATCGGCCGCCGGCTCCCGCGGCTGGGGATCCTGCGGAGTGACGCCCTGCGTGCTGGAGACCGGTTGCTGCAGCCCGCCGAGACCGGTCGATCCGGCGGCCATGCCCATGCCGATCAGCCCGCCGGGACCGCCGCTCTCGCCGGCTGCCTCGAAGCCGGCGGCGACCGAGGCCTGCAAGTTCGAGTTGCCGCGCCCGCCCGAGAGCGCATCCGCGCGCTGGACGTTGCGCAGGAGTTCGCGGGTCATCTCGTCGTACTCGATCGAGATGATCGTCGTCGCGACGATCGCCAGCCCTCGAGCCGAACTCCACTGGTAGTTCTGCTCCACCGCCGCCGACAGGCTCTGGGCGAAGCCCACCGAGTCCTGCTGGATCCGGGTGATCCGGTTCCCCTTCAGCGGATCGTTGGTGTACATCGAGAAGGCCGGAGCCAACGAGCCCACCACCTCGTTGAACAGCTGCGAGGCCGCGTCGTTGTCGATGTCGGTGAAGTCGAACACCTGGCCGGGCTCGAGATACTTCGCCGGCACGAACGCCTTGATGAAGAGGATCGGATCGATGATCCGCAGGGTGTAGGTGCCACGGGTGATCGCGCCGACCTGGGCGTTCATGTAGGCGTCGTCCCAGTAGATCTCCGACTGGGTGCCGAAGCGGTTGTTGGGCAGTTCCTTGAGCGTGACGAAGTACGCCCGCTGCTGTGCGCCGGGCCTTCCGCCGAACTTGAACCGCTCCCACGACGTGGTGATGAGGGAGTTCACGAGGTCATTGCCGGCGAAGATCGACTGGGAATCCTGCGCCTCGGAGTTCCACTCGTAGGCGCCTGGCTGCGCGGCGAAGCCGGTGATGGCGCCGTCCTGCATCAGCACGAGGCCGTAGCCCTCCGGCACCAGGATCCGGCTGCCGTTGGTGATCACGCCGTCGGAGCCACGGGTGTTCGACCCGCGCCCGGCGTTCTGTCCCCGCGGAACCGCGGCGAACAGCGCCGCCGTCGGCGCCAGCCCCTCAGGTACGGTGTAGAAGTCCTTCCACTGATCGGCGAGAGTTCCGCCGAGCGCACCGATCGCCGCCTGAATGAGTCCCATGGAAGCTCCTTCGTCTCGTAATCCATGACTGACGCTGGCCGAGGCACGTCCTGATCGGAATTCGCGCGTCGTTGAGCAGCGCCAGCCTACTGGCTCCCCGGCGCGATGTCCGGCCCTGATCCGGCACTCGGCTCAGTGCCGCGGGTCGCGGATGGCGGCCAGGAAGAGCGGCCAGCCGGTCTCCTGGTGCGCGATGGTGAACAGGTAGGGCCGGTCGAAGCGGAGTTCGCGCTCGGGCTGGGGTGCGCCGGATTCGCCGACGCCGATCTCGGTGACGGCGGCGGCGACCGTCCCCTCCTCGTCCACCTTCAGCACCGCCTGCTGGGCGGCCTGCAGTACGCACAGGTCACCGGGGCCGATTCCGGAGAGGTCGGGCCCGTCCGCGCACAGCACCGGGGCCCGGAGCGCGGGCAGGATGTCCAGCAGGTCGAGCTTGTTCGGGCCGACGTCCAGCGTCGGCAGGGTCAGCACCACCAGTTCCGGGGTGGCCGCGTCCAGCGCGGCGGCGATCCGGGCGAGCAGGTCGGCCGAGGCATCGGCGGGGTCGGTGCCGGCCGGGGGCAGCAGCACGTCGGCGTGCAGCGCCTCGGTGTACGGCAGCCGGATGGCCTGCCAGCCCTCGACCTCGGCGTAGGCCCACTGCTCGGTGCCCCACATCGTCTCGGTCTGCACCTGGCTACCGTCCGGGAGCGTGAAGGGCTGCTCGCCGGTGGAATGGGCGCTGAACGGGGTCTGCCAGCGCGCGGCCAGCAGGATGACATCCTGCAGCACCAGCCGCAGATCGGGGTTCGGCTCGATCGCGGTCTCCGGGATCAGCCCGCCGGTGTGGTGCTTGACCCAGGCGCTGAGCACCTGCTTTCCGGCATCCGACCCGAGGTCGGCCGCCTGCACCCCGGCGTCGAAGACATCGGTCAGGGCATCCAGATAGGCCTGCGACGGCTCGTACTGGTCGTCCACCACCACCTGGTTGGCCAGGTGGACGATCGGACGATCCGGCAACTTCTCGCCGGTGGCCGCAGCCGGGTCGCCGTCGTAGGCGAGCAGCGCGCCCCGGAGCGCTGCGATCGCATCCCGCCGCTGTTCTCCGGACGCGCCGAACATCGCCTCCAGCGCCGTCAGCGTCTCGCCGCGCGCCCCCTCGGTGAGCATGGCCAGCGCCATCGCCAGGCTGGAGGGCGAGATCACGGTATTGCCGTCGCGGGGTGCGGTGGCGAGGGTGGTGACGCCGATCCGGCGCGTGGCGTCCACGACGTCCGGCAGGGCGGTCGCGTCCGCCAGCGGCACGACGCGCGGTTGACCCTCACCGCGGAGCAGTCCGGCGTCGGCGTCAGCGCCGCCGCAGCCGACGAGGGCAAGCATCGCCGCCACCAGCAGGCCGGCCAGTCCGGCGTGTCCCGGTCGTGTCATGTCCGCCCCCGTCCGAATCCGTCCACACCACCGATGATCCCATCCGGCTCCAAGCCGGCTCAGCCGGCCATGAGCGCCAGCAGGACGCCGCCGGCCACGACCGAGGCGACCTGGCCGGCGGCATTGGCGCCCATCGCGTGCATCAGCACGAAGTTGGAGTAGTCCTCGCGGGCCGCCTCCTTCTGCACGACCCGGGCGGCCATCGGGAAGGCCGAGATGCCTGCCGCGCCGATCAGCGGGTTGAACTTGCCGCCGCTGACCACGTTCATCAGCTTGCC
>Ga0102832_1000637_pt1 | contig 44896 bp, 61 predicted proteins | sample EBPBio282013_DNA_FD_88942 | JGI IMG/M metagenome (GOLD analysis project Ga0102832, IMG submission 88942) | Wastewater treatment Type I Accumulibacter community from EBPR Bioreactor in Madison, WI, USA - Reactor 2_5/28/2013_ DNA (Illumina Assembly) | ecosystem: Engineered > Bioreactor > EBPR >... | reverse complement strand
ATTGACTTCCTCCCCGCCCTGAAGGACGGGGATTCCTACTGCGGGCCGTCATGCGGCGGCCTCGCTTCGGTGGGTTCCTGCTTCATCCCCGACAGCGCACGCGAGCGTGCGTCTTGCACCGGGTCCACAGGCGTTTAGGGTCTCCGCAAGCCCTGCGGCGACCATGATGTTCACGGCTGCGTTGTAGTCCCGGTCCAGCCGGGCCTGACAGCCTCCACAGGTCCACTCCCGGATCGAGAGCGGCTTCTTTCCTCCGGGGGTTCCGCACACCGAGCAGGCCTGGGTTGTGGGTTCCCACTGTCCGATCCGCAGTACCGTTCGGCCTTGGTTCTCGGCCTTCTCGGTGATGAGTCGGATCAGATTCCCCAGTCCTGCATCGTGGACGGACTTCGCCAGTCGGGTGCGGCCCATGCCGACGAGGGAGAGTGTTTCGAGCACCAGCACGTCATGGTTGGTGACCAGACGGCGGGCGAGTTTGTGGTGATGGTCAGCGCGGAGATCACGTACCTTGCGGTGGGTGCGGGCAACCTTGATCCGCGCCTTGGTCCGGTTGGCGCTGCCCTTCTCCTTGCGGGAGAGTGCTCGCTGCTGCCGGGCGAGCCTGCGTTGGGCGGCGCGGAAGTGCTTGGGGTTGGCGATCTTCTCCCGTGTGGTCTCACCAGTCTCTGGGTTGATGGAGACGACGGCAGCGAGGTCGGTGAGCCCGAGGTCGAGAGCAGCCACCTTCACCGCAGGCACAGCCTCACGGGTGGGTTCGTCCACGACGAACGAGACCCAGTAGGTGCCGTCCGGTTCGAGGACCACGGTCACCGAGGACGGGTCTGACGGCAGGTCGCGGGAGCGCGCGAACCGCACGTCTCCGATCTTCGGTAGCCGAACCTTGCCCCACCTCGACCCGTTGGTGTCGAGCACCTTGAACCGAGCGTTGGCCGTGAACCTTGCGGACTGGCGGTGGGAGCGCCGCTTCCGCGACGGCATACCCATCCTCCGGCCCTTCCGCTTCCCGGTGTGGGAGTCGAAGAAGTTGCGATAGGCGCGAGATGCGTCATCGACGGCCTGCTGCAACGGCACCGCCGACACCTCACCCAGCCATGCTCGCTCGGGAGTCTGCTTCGCCAGCGTCGTCACCAGGCGCGCGGTCTCCGCGAAGGACACGTCCTTGTGCAGTCCGGCCCGGTAGAGGCGTTGGCGTTCGATCACGAAGTCGTTGAACACCACACGGCAAGACCCGAAGGTGCGTGCCAGCATCCGAACCTGCCCGCCTGTGGGGTAGGCGCGGTACCGATACCGCTTCAAAGCCATGCCCTGATGCTACCTGATCTACACTTGGTTTCATGGGTCAGAAGATGGAAGTTCGTACTGGTAGGCATGTGGTTCACGCCATGCACGCACACTTGGTCTTCGTCACGAAGTTCCGGCACGCGGTGTTCACGAACGCACACCTGACCCGACTGGAGGCGATCTTCCGCGACGTGTGTGCCGACTTCGAGTGCGAACTGGCGGAGTTCAACGGTGAAGCCAACCACGTGCACCTGCTGGTGACCTTCCCGCCCAAGGTCGCCGTCTCCCATCTCGTCAACAGCCTCAAAGGCGTGTCTAGCCGGTATATGCGCCGGGAGTTCCCCGAACTGGAGCAGCACTACTGGCGTGCGAAGCGGCTCTGGTCTGGCTCCTACTTCGCTGGATCGGTCGGCGGGGCACCCATCTCCGTGTTGAAGCAGTACATCGAGAACCAGACCCGCCCCACCTGAGCCCCGGCGATTCACCTCCGCCCTGAAGGACGGAGCACTCTCGCCTAGTCCTGGTAGCCTCCGGGTGCTCGACGGTGCCGTTGCGGCGGTGCACCCACAACACCCGCCGGCCCTTGACCATGACCCGCGGTCCCACCTTCTCGATCAGCCCGGTCACTGAGCCGCCGGGCCACGTCAGCGTTGCCGGGTGCCTGCGCAGCCGGTCGAGCTGCCGGGACCACGAGACCGGCCATGATTGCTCAGACATCGACAACCTCCTCGAGTCGCAGCAGCGGAGTGCCCCGGACGATCCCACGGAACCGCCCGACCGGCAGCAACGCGACATCGGCCGCAGCCCCGGCGTAGGAGTCGTACGGGCCGATCAGATCCCGCGAACCGTCACCGGCGACCAGGTAGAACCCGGACGAGCCGTGTGTCACATCCAGGGGCTCCCCCGCAGCGCGAATGCGCATCAAGACGTTCACAAGGTGGCCTCCCGCTCGGGAGCGACCCACGCCCACAGCAGCTTCGTCGTCACCTCGACCGGAACGGACCCGAACGTCGCGTACGCGAGGGCGGCGTCCCGGGCCGCGTCACCCACCGGCCCCGGCAGGCCCGCCACCGGCTCAATGGACAGGTCGCCGTCCAGGACGGCCAGTGACGCGATGTCACGGGCAGCCGCACGGGCCTCGCTGCGCTCCAAAACGAACGCATGCGCGATCAGATCGGCGTCCTGCACGGACATCTGCCTGACCTGATCTGCGATCGAGCGGTGCGTCGTGACGGTCATGGCAGTTCCCCATTCGCGATGGCGAGCAGGGCGTCCGCGTGACACGGGACGTCGGCCGGCCGGTAACGGACCAGCCCGGACGGGGTCCGGTAACGGAAGCAGGTGTCCCACTTCGTTCGGCGTCCCACGAACACGGTGTCGTCGGGCAGCGGCCCGTCCACACGGGCGCGGTGCCGGATCCGGGACGGGGCGAGAGTCGATTTCATGACGGACATGAGGACGGTGACCGGCGGTCGTACATCGAGCACCAGGACGGCGTGCGGGCGGACCGGTTTCCGGTGCTTGCCCGCGGCGCCCGCGCTGCGTCCCAGCAGGTGCATCCCGTGAGGCCACGAGACCTCCGCCCCGGAGCTGACCGCAGCACGCAGCACCGCCGGCGCGCATCCAGCTCCGCCGCGAACCGGCCGTCGTCGAGCTGGACCAGGCGGCGGCCCTTGTCGGAGCCGTTGTCGGCGACCGTGCCCTCGACGGGGGCCTTGTCCATGGTGAAGGTGATCAGGGAACCGATCGGGTAGCTGCTCATGCCCGCAATGAGTGCGGTGCCCCGGGGTCGTTACGCGCCTCCGGCGGCCAATTCGAGCAGACCCCGCTTGGCCGCACCATCGAACCGGTCGACCGCGGCGCCGCACGCCCCTGCGGTCGACGGGTAGCGGTCCGGCGGCAGCGGCGAGCCGTTCCAGGTGTTGCCCTCCGCGGTCCAGTACGACTTCACGGTCGAAGCGAGCCACGTCGAATCGAACAGGTTCCGCTGGAACGTGCCGTTCGCGATCCCGCCGATGCCGAGCGCTTTCGCGCCGGCGGTCGCCGGAGCGGTCGCGATATTGCACACCCACAGCCCGCCGCGAGACGCCGAAGTCATCCGCGGATGCGTGTACTGGTTGTCCATGAGCCGGATCCCGAACGCGTACGTGCGGTACCCGGCGGCGTAGTTGCCGCGCCACGTGTTGCCCCAGCCGGCCATCTGCTCGTTGAACGCGGCAGCGACACCGACGGCCAGGTTGTCGCGGAAGGTGTTGAAGCTGGAGTCGACATCCGTCGTCATCCCGCGCGCGTCGCCCTGGCCGAGGTCGTGCACGTAGTTGTCCTCGATCGTGTTGTAGTTCGAGGACGTGCCGAACCGGATCCCTTCCTGCATGTAGTGCTTGTACCCGGACGCCGAGACCCGCGAGATGTCGTTCGAGGAGACCATGTTTCCGTCGGAGAACGTCATCAGCCAGATCCCCGGGCCGGTCCCGCACGCGATGTCGTGGATGTCGTTGTTGCGGAACGTCCCGTACCGGGCGAGCGTGCCGTGGATGCCACGGGAGGTGATGGTGCTGTTCTTAACGACCACACCGTCCGCCGGGTCGATCTTGGCGTTCCCGGTCACCCGGCGCAGGTCGCCGACGAGCATGGCCCGGGCGGCAGCCGGGTCGTCGCTGGACCGGCCGGCGATCGCCCGGCGGGGCTCCCAGATCTCCCGCTTGACCAGGTCCGCGTGCCACGAGTACGCCGAGTTGTTCCCGATGCCGGAGACCGTGACCCCGTTGTTGATGTCGAGCCCGTCGATGGTGACGTAGTCGCCGGAGATCATGAACGTGCGCTGCACCGCCGGCTGCGAGCTGTCACAACGCACAGGCGTCTGCGACGAGTCGACCATGACCGGGCCGTCGCCGGCGGTCGTGAACGTGATCGGAGCGGATGGGGTCCCGTTGGCGCGGATCTTGACCTGGCCGGCGTAGTAGCCGGCGTGAATCTTCACGGTCGTCCCGGGGGTGACCTTGGAGGCGGCGGCGACCACGGAACGCAGCGGACGGTCCGCCGTTCCCGGGTTCGCGTCGGAGCCTGTCATCGCGACATGCAAGACCTGTGGGTCGTCGTCGGCGGAAGCGGGGGCAGCTGCGGCAACGGCGGCGGACGACATGATGGCGGCGGCGGCCGTGACCGCTGTGAGCTGTCTCATATCAAGAGGTATGCGGCAACCCGTTCTCGCTTGCGCGTACCGACGCCGGCCGACCGCGTCATAGACGGCATGAAGACCTCTGAGTTCCAGCAGCTGGCCGTCGGCGACCTCGTCCAGGTCAAGCCGACCGGGTCCGGCGCCCGCTTCTTCGAGTCGCGGGAGATCCTCGTTGGCGAGGTGCTGGCGCTACGCGCGATCCCGGAAACGAGCATCAGCTCCCGCTTCCTCATCGGTCGCAAGTCGGTCCTGCTGCCCGACGGAAAAGACGTGTTCGGGGCATTGGCGATCGACGCCCTCCTCACTGGCACCCACATCGTCATCGGGATCATCAAGAAGATCGGGTGGGGAAGCAAGGACAACACGTGGCAGGACCCCGACCGCTGGGAGAGTACGCCACGCACCTACAGCAACCGGCAGGTCATCACCCGCTGGGACGAGCAGACCGAGAAGGACGTGCCGGCCCAGCGCGCCGAACTGCTGGACCAGATCGCCCGGGTCGACGCCGAACGGAAACAGGCACTCGCCAGCCGCGAGACGCGCCGAGTGGCCGCACGGCAGCGGATCGAAGAGCTAACCGGCGAACGCACCACCCACACGTACGAGATCACCGACGAGATGCTGCATCTGGCAGAGGCGGCATACCAGCGCGGACTGCGCGACGGGAAGAACTTTGGGGATCCCGCGTAACGACCTCGGCCGACCGCACTCATGGCAAGTATGAGCAAGATGCCCGACCACGCGAAAGCCGCGCTCGGACCGAACCGGCTGAAGCGCACCGGTGCCGGCCCGCACGCCGATAAACGCACCCGCCGCGCCCGCACCCGCGAGGCCCGGACCCGCCGCGCCCTTAACGACCAGGAGTAGGACATGCCGAAACCAAGCCAGATCCCGACGTACGCGTCCCCGAGCTTCCTCGTCTACCGGGACGCGGTGCCCGATGTAGACGGCTGGTCGTTCGTCGTCTACCAGACCGAGGGTGGTGCGGAGAAACGCCGCAAGGACATGGAGCGCTACCGGCGCGGACGGCTTGCCCGGGCCGGCATGACGATGGGGGTCGCTGTGTTCATCGTGGGCTTAGTCATGGGGATCTTCAGCCTGGCCTCCGAGACCACAGTCGCGCCGATGGTGTTCGGAGCATGCGCGTGGATGGTGCTCATGATCCCGTTCTTCATCATGGAGGCGCCGTGCTACAGGCTCGCCCGCATCGAAGCCCACCAGGTCTACTGGGCGATCCAGGACCGGAACCCCACCTTCTCGAGCACCGTCATCGACGCGGCCCTGGACTCCATGCCGGAGCAGAACGCCGCCGACGCGATCGCGGCGATCGCCCTTGCAGTACGTGTACGCGGGAGCGCTTCGATCCTGGCTGCCAGCGACCGCGCCACCGGCGAGATCTGCTTCGCCGCGAAAGCCTGCCAGGACGACCCGACCCTTATGGCCCGAATCGCCCCCGAGCAAGCCGAACTTGAGGCACTGCTGCCCGCCCGGCTCACCGCGAACGTCCAGGACAAGAGCACCCCATGAAGAAGGCCAGCCAGACCCCGCAATTCGCGTCCGCGGACTTCCTCGTCTACCGCGACACGTGGCCTGACAATGACTTCGCACAGCTCTACGTGATCTATCCGAACTTCGGCGGTGCGCAGGCACGCCAGTCCGACCTGACCCGCCACCGCCGTGCGTCGATCGCCACGCGGCTGATGCGCGCCGCGGTGGTCACCTTTGCGCTGATTCTGATCAGCGGTTTCATCGCGCCGGTGGGGGCGGTAATGACGATCATCGGCACACTTGTGTGCTTCGGGACATTTCTCGCCGCGGCGGCCGTCCGCGACGGATACCACCTTCCGGCATCGCACCTGACCTCGATCAAGGTTGGCTCATTTCACGAAGAAATCGAGTCCGTCGCCGAAGACGTGCCGGGCACGGCAGTCGACGCAGCACTGGACGCGATGCCGCCCGAGAATGCAGCTGATGCAATCGCCGCCATCGCCCTCGCGTTCTCCGCCAGGAGAAGGTCGCACGAGAAGGACCGGCCAGAGATGAATGCGGTGATCGCCAAGGCCGGAGACGAAATACTGCGAACCGCGCGTGCGCTGCAAGCCGACCCGGACGGCGGCGAGCAGCTCCTGACCGATCGCGATCGGTTCAAAGCCAAGATCCCGGCCCGGTTCACCGGCGACATCCAGGACGAGCAATGAGCGCCACGACTGCTGCGCTGGAGGCGGCCACTTACCACGTCCTCTACACCGTCGGCGACCACCGGCTGCCGACAAGCGACTACATCGGCGCGTACTCACCCGAGGACGCCGAACGGCGCATCCGGGACAGGCTGAGAACCTACACGGTGACCTTCCACGAGATCACGCAGTGCGGCAAAGCAGAGCCGGTCACGTGCACCTACCGCGGCCCCGAAGGCGGCGACGGCGCGTGGCAGTTCCTCGACCACGTCGACCGGTACGGTCCGGTCCTCGTCTGCGATAGGCACGACTTCCCGGCCAACCCGTGCGTCTACGACTCGGACTGTGACGTGGATCCGTGGGTCCGTGACCGGTTCTCCGGCCCGTGCCAGCTCTTCCCGGACCTGGCGGAGACCCCCGCCGACCGCGCGACGATCCCCCCGGTCGGGACGAAAGCGTCCTGCGCCCGGTGCGCGCGCACCCTCTGGCTGCGCCAGGTCGCCACCACCGGTTCGACGTCCAACCCGCCGAACGCGCCGGTTTTCCAGTGGGTGGCCCGCAAAGGCAGCCGCCCACGGCCGATCCAATGCCCGGTCTCGGACGGTTGGCCGACGACCTACCACCGGCCAGATGGCTACCGGACCAGCTACTACGGACTAGGCGAGAGTGCTCCGTCCTTCAGGGCGGAGGTGAATCGCCGGGGCTCAGGTGGGGCGGGTCTGGTTCTCGATGTACTGCTTCAACACGGAGATGGGTGCCCCGCCGACCGATCCAGCGAAGTAGGAGCCAGACCAGAGCCGCTTCGCACGCCAGTAGTGCTGCTCCAGTTCGGGGAACTCCCGGCGCATATACCGGCTAGACACGCCTTTGAGGCTGTTGACGAGATGGGAGACGGCGACCTTGGGCGGGAAGGTCACCAGCAGGTGCACGTGGTTGGCTTCACCGTTGAACTCCGCCAGTTCGCACTCGAAGTCGGCACACACGTCGCGGAAGATCGCCTCCAGTCGGGTCAGGTGTGCGTTCGTGAACACCGCGTGCCGGAACTTCGTGACGAAGACCAAGTGTGCGTGCATGGCGTGAACCACATGCCTACCAGTACGAACTTCCATCTTCTGACCCATGAAACCAAGTGTAGATCAGGTAGCATCAGGGCATGGCTTTGAAGCGGTATCGGTACCGCGCCTACCCCACAGGCGGGCAGGTTCGGATGCTGGCACGCACCTTCGGGTCTTGCCGTGTGGTGTTCAACGACTTCGTGATCGAACGCCAACGCCTCTACCGGGCCGGACTGCACAAGGACGTGTCCTTCGCGGAGACCGCGCGCCTGGTGACGACGCTGGCGAAGCAGACTCCCGAGCGAGCATGGCTGGGTGAGGTGTCGGCGGTGCCGTTGCAGCAGGCCGTCGATGACGCATCTCGCGCCTATCGCAACTTCTTCGACTCCCACACCGGGAAGCGGAAGGGCCGGAGGATGGGTATGCCGTCGCGGAAGCGGCGCTCCCACCGCCAGTCCGCAAGGTTCACGGCCAACGCTCGGTTCAAGGTGCTCGACACCAACGGGTCGAGGTGGGGCAAGGTTCGGCTACCGAAGATCGGAGACGTGCGGTTCGCGCGCTCCCGCGACCTGCCGTCAGACCCGTCCTCGGTGACCGTGGTCCTCGAACCGGACGGCACCTACTGGGTCTCGTTCGTCGTGGACGAACCCACCCGTGAGGCTGTGCCTGCGGTGAAGGTGGCTGCTCTCGACCTCGGGCTCACCGACCTCGCTGCCGTCGTCTCCATCAACCCAGAGACTGGTGAGACCACACGGGAGAAGATCGCCAACCCCAAGCACTTCCGCGCCGCCCAACGCAGGCTCGCCCGGCAGCAGCGAGCACTCTCCCGCAAGGAGAAGGGCAGCGCCAACCGGACCAAGGCGCGGATCAAGGTTGCCCGCACCCACCGCAAGGTACGTGATCTCCGCGCTGACCATCACCACAAACTCGCCCGCCGTCTGGTCACCAACCATGACGTGCTGGTGCTCGAAACACTCTCCCTCGTCGGCATGGGCCGCACCCGACTGGCGAAGTCCGTCCACGATGCAGGACTGGGGAATCTGATCCGACTCATCACCGAGAAGGCCGAGAACCAAGGCCGAACGGTACTGCGGATCGGACAGTGGGAACCCACAACCCAGGCCTGCTCGGTGTGCGGAACCCCCGGAGGAAAGAAGCCGCTCTCGATCCGGGAGTGGACCTGTGGAGGCTGTCAGGCCCGGCTGGACCGGGACTACAACGCAGCCGTGAACATCATGGTCGCCGCAGGGCTTGCGGAGACCCTAAACGCCTGTGGACCCGGTGCAAGACGCACGCTCGCGTGCGCTGTCGGGGATGAAGCAGGAACCCACCGAAGCGAGGCCGCCGCATGACGGCCCGCAGTAGGAATCCCCGTCCTTCAGGGCGGGGAGGAAGTCAATCGGCTGATCGAGTTCGCGCTGCGATGCGAGGAACAGTTCGCCGAGTAGGCCCCCGCACACATACTTGCCACCGGACCGTTCCCGCGCCCGGACCGCACCTCCATCGAAGGAGTCAGTTCCATGTCCCCAATCGCTGCTACGTCCGCATCGTTCGCTGCCGACGTCCTCGGATCCGACGTCCCCGTGCTCGTCGACTTCTGGGCGCCGTGGTGCGGCCCGTGCCGTTCGCTCGACCCGGTCCTGGACCAGATCGCGCAGGAGCACGACGGCCGCATGAAGGTCGTCAAGGTCAACACGGACGAGAACCTCGAACTCGCGCACCGGTTCGGTGTCACGTCGGTCCCGACGATGCACCTGTACGTCGGCGGCGAGCCGGTGTCCGTGATCGTCGGTGCGAAGCCGAAGCTCGCGCTGTTGCGTGAGATCTCGCCGCACCTGGCCGCCTGATGCGTTCTGGGCTGGCGGCGAACCTGTCCGGTCCGCTGACGTGGACGGCAGGGCCTGGCGGCGAACCTGTCCGCCCCGCTGACGTCGGAGCAGGTGCTGAACGGGATCGCCTACGACCCGGCGTCGTCATCGTTCTATGTCCCGGTGAGCAGTGGCCCCTCATCTTCCGGTTGGCGCTGGCGCCGGCGCAAGCCCGTCCTTCAGGGCGGGGCTAGCAGCACCTGATGACGCCGCGTTGACGTCCGTGTCCGACAGAAGATAGGTATGGCGGTCCGACAGCGGTTGCACCCGGATGCGGGGCAACTTGAGGTGACGGTGCGCCATTGTGCTGATGCTCGCTTCGTGTGGAACCTTGGCTTGGAGCTGTGGTCGATGTGGCGGCGTGACAGGGCCGCTCGCGGGGTGTTCACCCCGAACAACGCTGCGCGGATGCGGCAACTGGCCCAAGCCCGGGCCGCTCATAGCTGGTTTGCCGAAGGGTCGAGCGTTGTCCAGCAGGGCGCGTTGCGTGACTTCGACCGGGCCGTCAAAGGTTTCTTCGAGGGTCACAAGAACCGGCCCACGTGGCGCAGCCGGGAACGGGACAACGGGTTCGTCGTGAGACCCGACCGTCCGCCGGGGTCCTAGCTGTCGCGCTGCAGCTTCCCGGTGATCGTCGTGCCGTCGGGGCCGGACGTCTCGTGCGCGGTCAGGGTGGCCCGGCGCAGCGACGCCCAGCCGCGCGGCAGCATGTCGAACTCGTGCCCGGCGAGGGATCGGGAGTACCGGTCGCTGGTGCGGCGCATCGCATTCCACCGGCCGGGGATGTCGGGCCGGAGCCGGTCGACGCCGGTGTCGTAGATGACTTTCTCTTTCGGGTTGGTCCCGTCCGGTTCGCCGTCGAACGGTTCCCACGATCCCCAGGACGTGAACGTGAAGATCGCGCCGACGTCCCTGGCCCGGTTCGCCAGTCCGGAGATCCATTGCGGGCTGGTCGGCACCGACCCGAACTGGCCGCTGGCGATCACCCAGGTCGCATCACTCAGGTCCACGTCGGACATGTCCTTGTCGACCTGGTCGAACCAGCGCGCCCGGACGGCTCCGCCGACCGTGTCGAGGAACCGGCACTGGTCGGCGAACGGGTGGGAGCCGGCGGCGAACCCGATGTTCGGGACGGGCCAGGCATTCATGCCTTCCCGGGCGGTCGCGGCGTTGACGATCTGGTCCCATGATCGGGCGATCTTGCTCATCACGTTCGGGTTGTTGGTGCGCATCAGGAACCGGTGGTGCGGCATTCGGGTCGCCAGTTGCAGCATGTGGACCGCGGCGCTGACATTCACGGCGCTGACGCATGTGTCCAGGTCGGCGATGAACAGCTCCGGTAGCTCCATCCGGAATGGCTCCTCGAGCTGGGCTGCGTCCCACCACCGGGCCTGGTCGATGATCGACGGGCCGGACATCAGCATGCCTCCAGGTGTGCCGGGCAGGTGCGGGTCGTCGTGCAGGTCGCGCCGTCCGGTTCGGCGACGATCACCGGACCGTGCCCGGTTTCCCGCCCGACGAGGACGATCGGGGTCCGGGTGTCCTGGGTGCATCCGCATCCCCATTTGCTGATGGTGACGCGTTCCTTCCGGGGCTGGTCGATGACGACTCCGTACGTTCTCGGGCGGGTTCCACCGCCGATGGCAGCCTTGATGTTCACGTTTCTTCTTTGCCGGAGCACCCCGGCTCGGCGGCGCGCCCCATGGTGCTCGTGGACCGGGAATCTGCCGTCGGATAGCGTCGACGTTCCCTTCCGGGTGCAAGGTCGGATTCGTTCCTGGGGTGTTCTGGGCCGGGGCTGGGGTGGGGTGGCGCTTGGTGTCGACGGCGCTCGAAAACTGAACACTTGCGGCGCTTGAAAAGTGAACACCTCTGAGATTGGAGAGTGATCACTTTGGAGGACTGGGCGTTGATCCGGCGGTTGGCTGCTGATGGAGTGGCCAAGGCTGAGATCGCCAGGAAGCTGGGCATCTCGAGGACGACGGTCTTGAAGGCCATCGCCTCACAGGAGCCACCGAGGTACGAGCGGACGTCGAGGCCGACGTCGTTTACGCCGTTCGAGGCCAGGGTGCGGCAGCTCTTGGCGGACACGCCGGAGATGCCGGCGACGGTGCTGGCCGAGCGGGTCGGGTGGACGGGCTCGATCCGGTGGTTCCGCGACAACGTGAACCGGGTTCGAGCGGATCATCGGTCGATCGATCCGGCGGACCGGTTGTCGTGGTCCGCGGGCGATGCGGCGCAGTGCGATCTGTGGTTCCCGCCGCGCAAGATCCTGCTGGAGGACGGGTCGCGGTCGTTGTTGCCGGTGTTGGTGATCACGTGCGCGTTCTCGCGGTTCATGCTCGCGGTGATGATCCCCACGAGGAAGACGGAGGATCTGCTGCTGGGGATGTGGCAGCTGCTCACCCAGTTGGGTGCTGTGCCGCGACGACTGTTGTGGGACAACGAATCTGGTATCGGGAGGGGGAAGCTGACGGAGCCGGCGGCGGTGTTCGCGGGCTCGTTGGCAACCACGATCAAACTGTTGCCGCCGCGGGATCCGGAGTCCAAGGGCATCGTGGAACGCCGCAATGGTTTCTTCGAAACCTCGTTCATGCCCGGCAGGGTCTTCGCTTCCCCGCAGGACTTCAATGACCAGTTCAGTGCCTGGCTGGTGACAGCGAACGCACGCAAGGTGCGCACGATCAAAGCCTGCCCGATTGACCTGGTCGAGGTCGACAAGGCGGCCATGTTGCCGTTGCCGCCGGCCGTGCTGCACCTGGGTTGGCGTAACTACCTCCGACTCGGGCGGGATTACTACGTGCGCGTGGACACCAGCGACTACTCCGTCCACCCGTGCGCGATCGGCGGGCGCGTCGACGTCACCGCCGACCTCGAGAAGGTCCGGGTCCGACACGGCGGGCGGCTCGTGGCCGAACACGACCGGCGCTGGGCGCGAGGGATGACGGTCACCGACCCGGCCCACGTACAGGCCGCCGCCGTGTTGCGGCGAGCTTTCCAAGGCCGCGACCCGGTCCCGGTCGACGATCCTGCAGCGGCCATGTTCCGGGACCTGGCCGACTACGACCGCGCCTTCGGCCTCGACGCTGGTGGCCTGTCATGACCGCCAAAACCACCACCACAGCGGCGGCGGCGACGGAGACACTCAAGACACTCACCCACCTCGCCGCGGCGCTGAAAGCACCCCGGATCACCGAAGCCGCAGCCCGCCTGGCCGACCACGCCCGTGACGCCGGCTGGACCCACGAGGAGTACCTGGCCGCCGTCCTCGAACGTGAGGTCGCCGCCCGTAACGCCTCCGGCGCCCACCTGCGGATCAGAGCGGCGGGGATGCCCGCGATCAAGACGATCGAGGACTTCGACTTCGACCACCAACCCGCCGCCCGCAGCCCGATCCATGCGCTGGCCTCCGGGGCCTACCTGTCCGAGCACCGCAACGTGGTCCTGCTCGGCCCACCGGGCACCGGCAAAACCCACCTGGCCACCGCCCTCGGCGTCGCTGCCGCACGGCAAGGACAACGCGTCCTGTTCGCCACCGCCACCGACTGGGTCGCCCGCCTGAGCGAGGCCCACACCCGGGGCCGGCTCCCGACCGAGCTGACCCGGCTACGCCGCTACGGCTTGATCATCGTCGACGAAGTCGGCTACCTGCCCTTCGAACAGGACGCAGCGAACCTGTTCTTCCAACTCGTCTCCTCACGCTACGAGCACGCCTCGCTGATCCTGACCAGCAACCTGCCGTTCAGTTCCTGGGCCGGAGTCTTCGGAGACCAAGTCGTCGCCGCCGCGATGATCGACCGCATCGTGCACCACGCCGACGTCATCGCCCTCAAAGGCACCTCCTACAGGCTGCGCGACCGAGGCATCGACACCCTGCCCAGCATCAAAGCCGAGCAGGGCTCAATAGACTGACCAAACCGTTCACTTCTCGAACGCCGGAACCGACCAGTTTTCGAGCGCCGTCCACACTTGGAAACTACGGCTTGTCGTTGCGGGGCGGCGAGAACGCCACGGACGGGATCGGCGTGGGCTGATTCGCCGCCGCGTTGTGACTTCCCGTTCCTGCCGGGGTCCAGAACAGCCACACGCCCGCGGCGACCGCAAGGATCAGGATGACGTTGATCAGACGACGCCTCGCAGCAGCTTCCCGGGGTCGCGCGGGTAGTCCGGTATGGCGACCGTGCACCCGGTGCAGGCGGTCTCGCCGGCGATCGCGTAGAACCGTTCCCGCGGTCTGATCGTGCGCCCACAGTCGCTGCATGTGCATTCGGACCGGGCGGTCCGCCAGCCGTCTTTCCTAGCCATCGAGGAGTCCTTGTCGCCGGTGTGCGTCCGTCGCTACGCGAGGACGCGCGCGTAGCAGGAGTCCTCGCTCTCCGGTAGCCCGGCGCAGTCGGACAGGCTAAGCGTCCCTCGGTATCCGGCGACCCGTTTCAGCATCGGCGCGAGGAACGCCGGGAGCCTGGCCGGTTTCGAGGTCAGCGTCGCCGACGGGGACCAGAAGTAGCCGGTCAGCTGTTCCGGGTGCCCGTGCTCGTCGAGTGTGCGGCTGGCTGCCAGGAACAGGCACCCGGCGACCGCCTTGCCGTCCATGCCGGGGTGGTCGACGACGTACACGGCCCGCACGTCCTCGCCCGGCTCGCCCTCGGTCACGGGCAGGTCGGGGAAGTCCGGGTTCGTCTCGACGGTCTCAAGGGTGATTTTCGGTGCCACGGTTGCTCTTTGCCGCTGCTACCGCCAGTCCGGGTCGGTCTCGGACAGCGCCGGTGTCCTGGTGATCAGCGTCCTCCCGGTCCCATCCGGTGCCGAAGCGGCGATGTCGAGTTGCGCTCCGGGCCCAGGCCGCCATCCGAACGCGAGCCGCTGCCCGTCCGGCGATGCCTGCGGGGTGCGGATCTGGCCGCCGGTCCACACCGTCCTCGCCAGGCCGCCGAAGGCACCGATCCGCTGGATCTGCTGGGTGCCGCCGTACCGGAAGACGATCGACCCAGACGGTTCGACAGCAGGAGTGCCTTCGTAGGCCCGGTGCGACGTCAGCTGTCGCAGCGCATACGGGTTCTCCGGTCCGGACATCGAGACGGGGTAGCGGTAGAGGTCGAAGTTTCCGTTCCGGTTCGAAGCCCACACCACGGATGTGCCGTCCGGGGTGAACGAGACGCAGCAGTCTTCGAGGTACTTACCCGGCCCGGTCTTCCCGGCGAGGTAGCGCTGGTTCGAGCCGTCGGCGTTCATCACCCAGATGTCGAGGTTGTCCTGGCCGGCCTTGCGGTTGTACGCGATCAGCGACCCGTCCGGGGACCACGCCGGCCAGCGCTCGTTGACGCCCTTGGTGTTCGTGATGTTCACGATCCCGCCGGTGGTCAGGTTCTTGACCTTGATGTCGAGGCTGCCGTTGCCGGTGTCCCCGGACGACCATGCGAGGAAGTTCCCGTCCGGGCTGAAGTTCGGGGTGATGTCGGTGGCCCGGTTCGCCGGGTGCGCCATGACCGGCGGCGTCGCCGGGTCGAGGTCGTCGACGAACACGTCGGCCTGGCTCTCTTCGTCGCTGGTGAAGATCCCGTCCTGGTTCGTATCGACGCTGCGCGTGTATGTCACGGCGATCTCGCCGGCTCCATTCACTTCGGCTGTCGTGCCGGGCGACAGCCCGAGAGCGATGGTGGCTACGGCGGCGAGAGTCACGGGGGTGCGCATATTGCGGGATATGCGCGGGAACGGTTCAGGCCGGCGCGGGAACGCTTCGCCGCCGCGGGACCCAGCTGGCTGCGCGCGTCTTCAGTCCGCTCCAGAAGCCCCTGTCGTACTTCACCCAGTTCATGAAGGCCCAGGTCGTGACGATCATGTTGTGGGGGATCATTATCAGGTCGTTCAGGGCAGTCTCGATCAGGACGAAGAACACCTGGAATGCCAGCGCCTGGGCGACAGCTGCCCGGAACCGGGCCAGGAGCTGTTGGTGCCCGAGAGATACTTTGACGACGATCCGCAGGCGCCGGGAGAGAAACTCGATCGGGCCCATGGACATGAAGCCGATCCCGGTCAGGACCGCGTAGAGCACGCGGTCCGACCCGGCGATGAACAGCTTGCTCAAGAACCCGGCCAGGAACACTGCGGCGTACGTACGTTTGGGCGGCATCGGTCTTCAGCCTTTCCCTGGGCGGTCCGTCCGCGACGCGGCGGCGATCGCGCACGGGTGGGCGATCAGCAGGTCGTTGACGCGGCGCTGCGCGCGTTCGGTCATGGTTGTCATGAGGCCGGCATTGGCGGTCGTTACGCGACCGCAGCGGGCCGCCCGGCGCGCCGCAACGTCTTGACCTGTCCGCGTTCGAGAAGGATGCCGCCCCACACGCCGGAGGACTTGGTGTGGACCCCGTTGGTGTAGCAGGACCTCCTGATCGGGCAGCCGCCGCACAGCCGCTGTGCTTCCGCGAGGGTGCCGTCGGGGTCGGGTGAGGAACCGTCGATGAAGAACATCTCCGGGTCGACGGTCGTGCACGGCAGGGTTTCGGCCACGACCTCTCTTTGCCGCAGCCCTCCGGTTTCGGCGCGGGTTAGCTGGCCTGTGCCCAGTCGAGGACGCGGATGTCCTTTGCGAGGTGTTCACGGTCGGTGCCGTCGACGTTCACGGTGTGGCTGTGCAGCCGGTACGGCAGCGTGGAGAACGCGGCCCGCATCCCGTCCGGCGACCAGACCGGAGCGGACTTCGCGGTGTACGGGTGTGCGTCGGTGACCGTGTCGAGCCGCTTCCCGCCGGTGCTGTACCGGACGATGACGGTCGGCTTGGTGATGTCGTGCCGGGGGCTGGCGACGGCGAGCAGCTGGTCACCGTCCGGGGAGAACGACGCGCTCCAGATGTTCGGGATCATCCGGCCCAGTGCACCCGTCGACGGGTCGACGAACAGGTTCCGGAACTTCGCTGTCCCGGGCGGCAGCATGTCGCACCAGTCGGTGACGATCATCCTGCCGTCGCTGTAGTCCGGCTCTGACAGGTAGCGGCCGTTGTCGCAGCCGGCCGACGGCATAGTCGGCTCGATGTTCGTCAGCTGCTTCGGCACTGGTTTGCCGGTGGCGTTGACCGTCCAGATGTCGCTGGTGCGCGCGTCCGGCCACGCCCAGCCGGATCCGTAGGCGATCGTCTTGCCGTCCGGGGACCAGGTGGGGAACTGGTCGGACGCCTCGGACGTGGTCAGGCGGCGGGCCGGTCCGCCGGCGAGCGGCATGACGTAGATGTCCCAGTTGCCGTCGACCTCTTTCCCGAATGCAACCTGGGTGCCGTCCGGGGACACTTCGGCGGACAGGACGGTTCGGCCGGCGTGCAGGAGCTTCTTCCCAGCGCCGTCCGGGCGCATCGTGTACATCTTCCCCGTGTCCGGTCCGTCGGTCGGGGTGACGATCAGGATGTCGGGGTTGCCGGCGTGGGCGGCGGGGGTGCCGGCGACGGCGAACGCGGACAGGGCGGCGACAGCGGCGAGCTTCGTGGAGGTCCTCATACCCTGACGAATGCGGCAGATCCTTCAGTACCCGCCGCGTTGTGTCCGTCCCGGGTGGCCTCGCGGGAGGTCGCTGTCGCCGGCTGGCCGGAGAGCAAGCACAGGCGCTTCGGGGCATCCTCTGCGGCGAGCCAGTCGAAGAAGACTTCCTCGAACGTCTCGTCGAGGTTCTCCCATGCCCCGCCGGGCGCACGCCCGATGAAGGCGATGTGCCGCATTTCGGCGGCCGTCGCTTCCGTGTTGCGGCGCTTCTTCGGACCGGGAAGGACGGGATGCTGAGTCGGAACGGGGCGGTTCAGCCCTTCACGCACAGTAGGGTCGTCAACCGTTCGACAACTTCGACGAGGTCGGCCTGGTCGCGCATGACGTCGTCGATGTTCTTGTACGCGCCCGGGATCTCGTCGATCACGCCCGCGTCCTTGCGGCATTCGACGCCTGCGGTCTGTGCGGCAAGGTCGTCCACGGTGAACGTCCGCTTCGCCGCCGACCGGGACATCTTCCGGCCCGCGCCGTGCGAGGCGGAGCAGTACGAGTCCTGCGACCCAAGGCCGCGGACGATGTACGCACCGGTCGCCATCGACCCGGGGATGATCCCCATCGTGCCGCCGTGCGCGCTGATCGCGCCCTTCCGGGTGATGATCAGGTCGACGTCGCCGTGCCGTTCGAGCGCGACGTAGTTGTGGTGGCACTGGACGGTCTGGACGAACTCGACGCCGGGGACTGCGGCAGCGAACACCGACTGCAACGCGGCCATCATGACGGCCCGGTTCAGGGCGGCGTAGTCCTGCGCCCAGAACAGGTCCGAGGTGTAGGCGTCCATTTCCGGGGTGCCGCGCAGGAACACGGCCAGGTCGCGGTCCGGCAGGCCGAGGTTGTGTTCGAGGCCCTTGGCGGTGTTGATGTGCCGCTCCGCGATCTCTTTGCCGATGTTGCGCGACCCAGAGTGCAGCGTCAGCCACACAGTTCCGTCCTGGCCGGCGGTCACTTCGATGTAGTGATTGCCTCCGCCGAGCGTCCCGATCTGGGCGACGGCGCGACCTTCCCGGTCCTGGACGCCGGCGTGCAGCGCCGGGAACCGGCCCATGAGGGCGTCCATCTTCCGGGCCAGGGCGGCGTTGCGGTGCCCGCGGAGTGCCGGAGCAGACCCGTCGTGCGCGGTGAAGCCGACCGGGACGACCTTCTCGATCCCGGTGCGCAGGGCGTGCAGGTCGTCGGGGAGCTGGTCGATTATGACGGTCGTCTTCACGGCCATCATGCCGCAGCCGATGTCGACGCCGACGGCCGACGGGGACACGGCGTTGCGCATCCCGATGACGGAGCCGACGGTGGCGCCCTTGCCGAGGTGCACGTCCGGCATGACCCGGACGCCGTGCACCCACGGCAGGCGGGCGATGTTGCGCAGCTGCTGGACGGCAGCCGGCTCGATCTGGTGCTCCTGGGCCCACATCAGGGTGTTGTCGGTGCCGCTCAGCGCGACAGGGAAGGTGCTCATCGGAGTGTCTTTCGTGATTGGTCAGTCGGCATGCCTGTCATGACGCCGGTCTGCGGACGTGGTTACTCGAGCATCGGGGCGAGCTTCCCGTCCAGGGCTTTCGCCATCGAGGTCCGCCCGCCGGACCAGCGGACTTCGTCGCGCCATCCGGTCCAGGTGAACGTGCGCGCCTGGTCGAAGGTCGCCGCCCGCCCGGCGTTCCGGCTTTCGTGTGCCGACGTCTGGTCGCGTTCGGCGAGGGCGGCGTCCAGGCGTTCCCAGGCGACGCGGCGGTTCATGTGCTGGGAGCGGTCTTCGGTCGCGGTGACGACGACGCCGGTCGGGATGTGGGTCAGCCGGACTGCGGAGTCGGTCTTGTTGCGGTGCTGCCCGCCGGGGCCGGTCGCCCGGAACGTGTCGACGCGCACCTGGGACCGGTCGAGACCGGCGCGCTCGGTGCGGTCCTGGTCGATCGCGACGACGGTGATGTTCGAGGAGTGCCGGCGGCCTCGCTTCTCGGTGACCGGGACGCGCTGGACGCGGTGGACGCCCGCCAGCTGTGCGGCGGAGGCGTCAAAGACAGCGGACGACCTTGACCCGGCCCGCGGACTCGACGGGACGGTTGAAGTGGGCACCGACAGCGCAGGCGAGCTGGGAGGCGAACAGCTCCGCGTCGCTTCCGCCGTCTCCGGCGTGGAACTCCAACGTGATCATGCCTACTCTTTGCCGGCCGGCCCCGGTTTCGCGGCGCGCCCTCAGATCGGGCGGGAGGCGCGCATCGGGACGGCCGACAGGATGACCAGGACGTCTTCGGCGTCCGGTGCCTCGGTGGTCAGCTCTTCGGCCCGGAACTGGGCGATGACGTCACGCAGTCTCTGCTCGAGGGCGCTGAGTTGGGCGGGGTTCAGGCACATGGATCCGTCCAGGTTGATCACGGCGGCTCGCCAGCGCTCCCACTCCGGCTCGCGTTCCACGTCCAGCCAGCCGCGCATGGCTGCGACGCGACGCTCCACGGCGGTCCGGTTGGCTTCGACGGCGAGCAGCCAGTCGGGGTCGTCCGCATCGGGGCTCGCCGGCAGTTCGAACGTCGTCTCCCCGGTCAACCATGACTTCCCGTCTCGGACAACGGCTCCCGCTTCTTCGAGCGCGCGCATGTGCCCGTTGAAGCCGACTTTGGCGCTGGGGACCAGCTTGCGGATCTGCGCGGCGTCGAGCGGGCCACGGGCCAGGCGCAGCGCGTCCAGAATCGCCAGGCGTTGTGGCGATGAGGCGATCCGGGTGCCTCGATCGGTCACAGGCAGCCGATGCAGGAGGTGTTCGGGTAGAAGATCGGTCCGCCCGCGGTGCGCGGTGCGGCGGCGGATGTCGAGGGGGCGATGACCGACAACGCGAGAGTAATGATGGTGGTGGAGATGACGGCTTTGATCTTTGACACGACTGGGTCCTTTGATGATCTCGTGGTGCTGATCAGGAAGTAAAGCACGGGTCCGGGGGATAACGGAACCCCGCCGCCCAAAATCCGGTGTGGGTGAGGTGATTGTTCAACTTCGCAATGCGTGGCCGACGCCTCGCGCTCGGCTACACGGCTACAGTCAGAGGCTTCAGAAAGGGCCTCGCCAGCCTGGCCCAGGTGGGACATATACGTCGTATGTGATTGTCGCACAACAGTATTGGAGAGATTCCCAAGGTCGGCTATGGGTGCGCACGATGCATCCCGACGTCCTGATGGCCGTTACCTCCCGGAACCCGGGGAGGCCCTGCGAGATACCACGGAGCCCCTTCCGTGAAGACGACAATCACGCGTGAGCACCGTCCTATTTGCCCGAATTCTTACCGCTATTAATTTCCACATCTCGGTACACTGACTAACCACTGTCGGCGGAAACCACGGAATCCAGGAATTGGCTGGCTTGTTCGTCATCGAACCAATATGCATAAGGCACGCCGAGCACTTCCGAGAGGGCACCGATTAGGTCAGCACCAGGGCGGCTCCGAAGACCAGCGGCCAGCCGGGAGATGTAGGACGGCGTAGTGGGCACCCCGAGTTCGGTGACCTGACGGGCAAGCTCGGCGCCGGTCACGTCTCGTATCGCCATGAGCCTCGTCAGGCGGAAGTCTGTATGGCGCAGCGGCATGCCAGCATTGTGACACCTCCGGGGGCGTTGCCTACAGGCAACGATGTACGTATTTTTGCCGGTCATCCACAGCGCGGGACGTTCCTGTTGCGGGCTCGGCCCGCACCCCCTAGCCTCGATTATCAGGCGGACGACAACTGCCACATCATTGCCTACAGGCAACGATGTAGGGGAGGGTAGGCGGCATGGACACAAGGTGTGTCGGCGGGGTGGACAATGATCGGACCGCTTCGTCGCGACTGGACGGGCAGTCTGCTGCTCGGCTCTCTCGCTTACGAAGAAGCGGAAGACTCGGCCGATTGAATCGGCGAAAAGACCCGGTCCGGACTATCACCCGGCATGGCGTGGAATTGTCCGCCGAGCGGCGCGACATCGAAGGTCAAGTGCGCCCGCGACACCTTGGTCGGGTCAACACAAGCCGGCGACAGGGGCCTGAACACAGTCCTAACCGCGATTGTTGCCTACAGTCATCGAAATCAGCAGAGGCGGCCCGATGAACGCACGGGAAGAGCTGGGGGAAAATGCGTGGGTTGCCGATGACTGTCTGCGAACACGCTGCATGGCCTTCCGGGCGAAGGAACTCGACACGTGCGCGCAGCGGCGCGAAGCAGCGGTCCGGGAGTTCCGCCCGCGTTTCCATGACGAGCGCGCCGCGCAAGGCGAGGCCGCACTGCGCCGGCTTCCGGTGATGCCGCCCCGCGCAGCAACGCTGGACCGCTACCTCGAACAGCACCCGGACGATGCCTCGGCAGGGGTCGTGCTGCTGCTGGGGTACATGGCCGCTGCGGACGATGAGCACCTGGGGGCTGCGCGGCGGAGCCCGCGCATATCTCTTGCATGAGTCTTCCGCAGTCCCGTGTCCCTGCCGGTGTCCGCACCGGCGGCCAGTTCGCTGCTGTCCGGCATGGCGTGCAGGAAGACCTGGTCGGTCCCGCCCTTTCGGGTGAGCAGCGCCGCGAAGGGTGGGTGGTCCGGGAGGTCACCCCGGACGGGACTGTCGTCTACCTGGACGAGAACGGCGACGCGAACCGGGTCGGGCATCCGGCGATCGAGGAACCGGACGGGTTTCGCGCCTGGATGCGTCGCGGGAAGCTGCACCGGCTGGAAGGCCCTGCGACCGTCCCCGTAGACGGGTCCGAGCCGACGTATGCCGTCAACGGTGTCCCGTGCAGCGCGCTGGCGCACGCGAAGGCCGCCGAGACGTACTGGAACGAGACCTGCGAGGAGATCGCCGGCAAGCGCGTCAACGATGAACCGCACCCGACGGGCGGATACACGACGGTCGACGATTACGGGCTCAGGCCGCGCTACTTCGACGCGGACGGCCAGCTGCACCGCGAGGACGGTCCGGCCGAGGGCCGCGACTGGTACATCCACGGCAAGAAGGTCGACGTGGATGGCATGGATAACCTCGAAATCCGGAACGCGCACAAGGCGGCCGGCGCGGCGGCCCGGACCGAACGCACCGGGATGTGGACGTTCAACGGCAACTACAAGGACTTCGGCCAGGTCCAGCAGTTCGCTGCCGCTTACGAGGCCCGCCGCGAGCACCTGAAGCAGACGAAACCTGGCATCGTCGGATACGACGACTCATACCGCGGCCTGTCCCCGGAACTGGCAGGCAGGGACCAGGAGTCTGCGATCTACCTGCTGCAGGGGCTGCGCCGCAGGAACGAGTACGAGGCCGGAGTGCAGAACCTGCGCGACCGCGGTTTCACCGACCCGGGGACGCTCCCGAGCGGCCACTACAAGTTCGGCGAGATCGCCGTCATCGGATCCAGGAGCAAGGACGAAGCGGACGCGTACCGAGACGGCATCCGCATCTACGACGACGCCCGCCTGGTCGTCGAGAGCGGCAAGATCGTCGGGCTACTGCCGAAAGGCAAGCGTGCGTACGGGGTCGCTGCCGAGGGGACGAGGCAGTTCCTTGTCCGCTCAGCCCGGTAGCTCGTCCGGCCGGGGCAGGTCCCAGGAACCGATCAGCTCACCGCTCGTGGTGTTCAGGACCAGCCGCACTGGGTCGTCCGGGCCGTGCGAATCGACACCTTCAGCGCCGTACTTCTTCTTCTCCAGCCGGTAGCAGGAGCCCGCGGTCGCCGTGGTGAACCGCCAGAACCGGCCCGTGGAATCGACGATGTAGCTGTCGTACGAGTTCGGGCTCATGACGCCCTCACGGGCGTGCAACCGTCACTGCGCGGTGTTCTTGCCTACCTTGACCAGCGTGGCTGCCGGCGCTGTCGCCGGGAGCAGGGTCTGCGTGGCAGTAGGCGCCGGCCTCGGCGTGGTCGTGGCGGCTTCGACGACAGGGCCGGGATTGTGGTGCGCGAGAACATCGGGGCCGGGTTTTTCTCAGAACGGGGTGTCGTCCAGGGTCGCGGGGATCGGGTTGTCGTAGTCGTCGGTACCGAGGTCGCGTTCCAGCCACGCGATGACCGCGTCGACGGGTGTGCCGACATCGACCGGGCCGCCGGCGACCGTGTATTCATCGAGCGCCCCGGCATACCGGACCATGACGTCGCCGGTGTCGTCGACCTGGATCTCGAGGTCGCCGCGGATGGTGCCGACCTCGCGAGTGGACACCCCGCCCGGGCCGGAAGTGAACGTCGACCAGTACATCAGCAGGTCGCCAGCATCGTCTTGAGGGCGTCCTTCTCGGCCTGGCTGTTCAGCGGCAGGCCGTACTTCTTCGACACGGCGATCCACCGGACCCCGTACAGGCACCACGCCGCCTTGTTCTGCGGCTTCCACTGTGAGGGGTCGGAGTCCCCCTTGGACGAGTTCATCCGGTCCCACGCGATGACGACGTTCAGCGGGTCGTTCGCGAATTGTGTGCGCTTGGTGACATCCCAGGCCCCGGCCCCTTTCCGCCAGGCGGCGGCGAGGGGGACCATGTGGTCCCCATCCATGTCGGAGGTGCTGTCGAAGATCTGTGACGGTGAGCCGTATGGGTCGATCCACGTCCCGGTCAGCTTCGTGCACGTGCTCGACATCTGCACGTTCCGCCCGTACCGGTACAGCGCGGCGTTGCGGGTGTCGCAGGCGTCATTCGGTGCTTCCGGCCAGCCCCAGGTGTCCGCGTCCCGCCAGTGCGGGAACAGGTCGCGGGAGTAGCCGGCCATGCTGGCTGCCGGCTTGATCTTCATGAACGTCAGGTACGCCTTCGCGGTCGTCCCGGTCCACGTGTACGGCAGCCCTTTGCGTAGCTGCTTCGCCGCGGTCTGGCCGGTGACGGTGCCGACCGGGTCGGCGGTCGCGGAAGCAGCGGACACGCACAGCAGGGCGAGGGCGAGGGCGGCGGGGGCGAGTGCTCGTTTCACTGGGGGATCCTTTGACGCGGAGGTGATCACTACTGCTGATGCGGCAGGCGGCGTTCATCGCAGCGCGTCGACGTCGGTGTCGCCGGCGGCAGTTCGCAGCAGGTCCTCGATCGCGTCCCGGACGGTCGCCCCGATACCAGCATCGTCGTAGGCGTGCTGTTCCGAACCCTCTTCGCAGACAACGAGGTTCGCCGTCCACGGGGTGTCCGGGCAGGCGACGGCGTCGTCGTCGTCAACGGTGATGATGATCTTCATGCCGGCCATGACGCCGGTCGCCGGACGTCGGTACGCGAAAGCGGCCCGGACGTGACGTCCGGGCCGCTTCGGTTCGTGCCGGTCAGATGCCGTCGATGCGGGTTTCGTCGACGCGGGTGCCGGTGTTCGGGTCGACGTGGCTGGTGGACCGGCTGGCGTAGCCGGAGCCCATCCGGCCGGTGCGGTTGCCGTTGACGAGCGAGATCAGGACGGCGAGCACGCCGCCCATCATGATCCAGCCGATCATCGTCAGGTCGATCGCGTCGATCCGGTCGCGGACAGCGAACGCGAGGATCGCCCCGACGACGATGAGGAACATACCGGGTCCTGCGTACATTGGCCGAAGCCCTTTCTCACGGGGCCCGGCGCCGCACCCGGCTCTCGATCAGCGATTTAGGTGCCGGGCACGGGCGAGGACGTCATAGACGTCAGGCCCAGTCCAGGACCCGGATGTCGAGCCCGACCGCGGTCATGCCGGTGCCGTTGACGTTGACGGTGTAGCTCCACAGCTTCGCCGGCTGCGACGCGAACGCGACCTTCGAGCCGTCCGGGGACCACTCCGGGGTGGAGCGCGGATTCCCGGCCTGGTGCGGGGTGAGGGTGTTCATGTACGCCCCGGCGGTCGTGTAGCGCACGATCACGCTCGACTTGACCGGGTCGTTCCCTGGCTGGGCGACACCGATCAGGTGGCCGCCGGACGGGGAGAAGCTGGCGCTCCACATCGAGCGGATCATCCGGCCCAGGGCGCCCGTCGACGGGTTGACGAACAAGGTCCGGAACTTCGCGTTCCCGGCCGGCGACATGTCGCACCAATCGGTGACGACCATGGTCTTGCCGTCGGGGCTGTAGTCCGGCTCCGACAGGAAGCGGCCGTTGTCGCATCCGCTGCCGGGGAGGGTGGCCGCGACGTTCGTCAGCCGCTTCGGAGCCGGGGTGCCGAACGCGTTGACCGTCCAGATGTCGCTCGTGTCCGTCGTCGGGCTGGCGCCTGGCGACCCGTAGGCGATCCGCTTCCCGTCCGGGGACCACGTCGGCGCGGATCCGCCGGAGCTGGTCAGGCGCCGGACGGTGCCTCCGGCCATCGGCATGACGTAGATGTCGGTGTTGCCACCCGCCCCCTTCGCGAACGCGACGCTCTTGCCGTCCGGGGAGACCTCTGCGGATGAGGTCCGGCCGGCGTGCAGGAGCTTCTTGCCGGTGCCGTCCGGGCGCATCGTGTACAAGTGGCCGAAGTCGGCGCTGTTGGTCGACATGACCAGCAGGGTGCCGGACGCGGCAGCGGCGTCCTGGCTGGCGTGGGCGTGCGGGGCAGCGACGGCGGCGAGGGCTGCAACGGCAGCGACGGCGGTCGCGGGGGCTTTCCTGTTGAGGGTCATACCCTCATGTATGCGGCAGGCAGTCCACGCCCCGCACACATCCAGGGCATGACGACGCAATTCACCGAAGCCGACCACCCACGCGGACCCGGCGGGAAGTTCGCCACCAAGCCGCACGCCGAGCAGCCCGACACGCTGACGTCCGCCGTCGATCCACGCGCTCTCGAGCACCGCCTCATGGTCTGCTGGGAGGACTGGACGGACCTGACCGATGACGACCTCGACACGCTGATCGACTACCCGTACGGCCCGAGCAACGGCCCCGCGGATTACGACGGGGACGAGGCTACAGACACCCTCCCGGACGATCTGGCGACCGTGATGCGGATCTGGGGCCCCGATCACTCGACGGAAGGCAACGGCCTGTACGCCGCTACCGACGAGGACGACTCCGGGATGGCACGTGCGAGCAAGGTGTGGATGGTGTACAAAACCATGAACGGGGAACGGCACGCCCGCAGCCACACCCGCGACGACATGATCGACGCAGCCGGCGTATCCGGGCGCGCCGCGACCGGCCGGGAGGCGGCCCGCGCAGGACTTCGGCTGCTGATCGAGGACGCGATCCACTTGGACCGGACCGTGAGCGCACGCCGCCGGATGGCGTTCCTGAACGCCGCCAGGACGCGCACGACAACTCATCTGTACAACGACACCCCCGGGGTCAAGTCCCTCGCTTGCGCCGTCTACCCGGGTGTCAAAGACCTCAGCGACTACCCCCGCCGCACCCGCACCATGGATCAGCACCAGCAGTGGTTCGTCGAGGACGAGCAGGCGAAACGCGAGATGGGTCGCCAGAAGTGGATCAGCCGGCGGGTCAATGCGGTGAAGCGGATGCCCAGCCGGACGCCCGAGACGATGGAGATGGTCTTCCCGAACGTCGTGCCGCACATCGTCGAGAGGGAGATGGCCGGCTGGGACGAGAAATCACCGGAGCAGAAGCACGCGACCATCGACCGGCTGACCCGCGTCGACGAGGACACGTTCTTCTGACGGCCGGCGCGCTGAACGCCCCGTATCCTGACGGACGCGAGGGGATGCACAAGGCCCGGGCATGGATTCCCGCCCGGGCCTTGTGCGCGTTGAACAGCGGATTCAGTGTTTCACCACGAGGGCTTGGCCGGCGTGTACGGCAACGTCATTCCGGCTTCGTCCGGGGTCCGGTCGGCCTTGAACCGGTTGCAGCCGTAGCACGATGCGACGAGGTTGTCCCACGTGCTCTTCCCGCCGCGGCACTTCGGGAGCACGTGGTCGACCGTGGTCGCGGTCCGCGAGCAGTACGCGCACGTGTAGTTGTCGCGGCGCAGCACGCCTTCGCGGCTGCATCGCTGCGGGCCGTTGAACATCCACTTCGGGAAGATGCTCTTGACGAGCATGAGGACCTTCGGCACGCGGAACGGGCCGATGTACAGGTCTTCCTCTTCCTCGATGGCGATCGCCACTTCCCGCCACAGCATGTTCACGGCGTGCTTCATGCTGACCAGGTGGAGGGTCTGACCGGCGTGCGACATCACCGGGACGCTGCGGCGCGTCAGTGTTGCTGTCGTCATGATCGCGAACCTCCTTTCAGGTCGTGTATGTGCGGTCGTTGACGCGGTGGGGGCGAGAGTCGAACTCGCACGCGAGGCATTACCCCGCAGTCCGGCTAGCAACCGGGTGCCGCCGCCAATCGGCTGGCCCCACCTTGTGCTGCCGGCTAGAAACGCCCAGCGAGCACGTCCCGCCACCCCTTCTTGGCGGAGGAGACGACCTGGCCGTCCAGGCAGCCGATAGCCCATTCCTCGTCGACCAGGTGTCTCGTCTTCCAGCCGTCTCGGTCGCTGCTGACGACCATCGTGATCGACCGGTCCAGGTACAAATCACCGCCGCACAACGGGCAGATCGGTTCGGTCTTTTTGCGGGTCTCGGGAGGTCATCGCGCACCTCCGGTCGAGATCTGGATGATCTCGGTGAACATCTGGTCGACGTCCATGCCGATCTGTGTCGTGTGGAAGACGTGCACGCCGTCCTTGTCGATCCCGCCGATCGAGACTTCGACGGAGTGAACCTGATTCCCGTACGGGTCCCACTCGAAGTCGACGTCGATCTCGGCGTGCGTGACGTCGTTAGGGATGATTGCGTTTGGGTTGGCAGCGACGATGCGCTGCACGATCCACTCGCGCTTGATGTCCTCGACGGTTTTCGCAGTCATGACTTCCATGACGCCGGTACGCCGCCGTCGGCACGCATCGTTGAGGCGGTAGCCAGAGTCGAACTGGCCTGTACTCGATCTGCAGTCGAGCGGCTAACCGATCACCCATACCGCCAGGTCCGCCGGCCGGTGGAGAGCCGGCCTACGGCGTTGCACCCGCTGCTGCGGGTCACTATGTGTTGCGGGCCGCCCCGGGCTGAGCCCGAAACGACCCGAAACGGTCGTCGTCGACCTCGCCTACTGAGCGTCGTCTTCCGCCGGGTCGAGCCAGAAAAGGGAGTTGCAGGCCGAATGTGGGATGACCGCGGGATCGCGTTGAGCTGCGTGTCGATGGCCGCGTTCTCCGGCTCCAGTTCTCGGATCGCTGCCTCCCGGCACGCCGGGTGCTCGTTGAGCGTCGAGCGCGGCGGATACGGCGGCGGAGACGGGTGTCCCGCAGCCTTCGGCCAACATGTGTGCGGCTTCTTGGACATCATGATCGAGCTGGGGCCCACGGGAACGTCCCATGACTGATCCTCCTGAATCGACGTGCGCACGCGGATCGTTGCGCGCAACGACTCAGGAGGCTTCCTGGCAAGTTGTTGCGGGCTGCCCGGGATTCGAACCCGGAACTGTCGGGGTAGAAAGCCGGTGCGCTATCCGTTGCGCCAGCAGCCCAAGGTCATATCCGGTGCGCCGAGAACCATTCGTCGAACGTCGGCTGCACACCTTCGCTCACGGTTGCGTACGACAGCCACGGGTCGTCGGCCCTGTTGGTCGGGACGGCCTTCAGTACACGAGTTACATGAAGGTCGCCGGCGATGACGTCGCCTTTTCGGACGGTCATCCAGGTGCCGTTGACGTCGATCGTGACGCTTCCGTCGTGGTGCAGTGCGACCGCGCAAACTTCAACGCCGTTGATGGTCAGCGGTGTCGGCGTGATGTCGTGATGTGCACTGGTGTATTCAATCCACGCCCGCTCGCTGTCGGACAGCTCCCACGGCTCCGGGACGGAGCCCGGCTGGCCGGCCCGGGACACGGTGATCCGCGCGGCCCGCTCGACCAGGCACGGGTCGCAGATCGTCAACGACAGGTACCGGGCGCCTCCGTCGTCGAATGCGGTCGACCCGTAGTGGCCGTAACTGTCGAACCGGGTGCCGCCGTATGGCTGGTCCACGCAGTCCGGCGCGATCGGGGTCAGCTGCCGGTCGCACAGCAGGCAGGTCAGCAGCGGAGGATGACCGGACGCCGAACGTCCTTGTGCGTCAATCTTTTCCATGCGCCCGTGGCAGGGATCGAACCTGCGACTTCCACCTCCGGAGGGTGGCGCTCTGTCCGCTGAGCTACACGGGCAAGGGCCGGTCAGTCCGCGTCGCGGATCAGAACCAGCGCATTGCAGGACGGGCACCAGGCGGTCATCCCGCCCGGCTTCACGAACACCGTGTGCCCGCACTCCATCATCAACTTCATGGTGCTTCTCTTTCCGTTGGCGCTGTCTGCCAACATGTTTCGGCTGGTGGGACCGGCTGGAATCGAACCAGCGTCACCGGGGCTTCACGCCGGTGTCTTGCCGACTGGACCACAGTCCCTTGGTTGCCACGGGTGGACTTGAACCACCTACCTCCGATTCATCAGATCGGCGCTCTAACCGGGTGAGCTACGCGGCATTGCCAGGCTCCGCAGAGCGGAGCCTGGGTCAAACTGGTCATGGGCCGGCCAGGAACTGGGCCGCGCTGACGCCGACGACGATCCGCAGCGGCAGGTGCAGGACCAATCCCGCTTCCCGCGGGGTCACGTCGGCCCTGAACCGGTTGCAGTCGAGGCAGCAGCCGACCAGGTTCTTCTCCCGGTCGCTTCCGCCGCGAGACCTGGGGATGATGTGGTCGACCGTCTCGGCCGGACCGGTCAGGCAGTACCGGCAGGAGCCGTCGCCGGCGAGGATCAGCCCGTGATCGGGTTCATCAGATGTTCTTCCCTCCCAGTCTTTCTACCGCCAGCCGACCAGTTCGAGGTCGTCGTCGGTCTCCGGGTCGATCAACGTCCCGGAATCCACGAGGTCGAAGAGGGGCTGGGTGTACTCGTTGCCGGACTCGTCGTGGTAGACAAGCACGATCGCGGACAGGTCGGTGTTGAACTTCTGGTTGCTCATGCTGTTCATGACGCCGGTCCGGCCCGGTCGGTATGTGGTTGCTGGGTCGCCAGGGCTCGAACCTGGATCTCACCGCGTTCAAAGCGCGGGCGGCTGCCAATTGCCCACAACCCACTGGGGTGACCGACGAGATTCGAACTCGCGACTTCCTGAGTCACAGTCAGGCGCTCTACCAACTGAGCTACGGCCACCATGCCGACCCGCTGGGCGGGGTCTCGTACCTCCGGCCGGATCCGAACCGGCACGCCCGTTACGGGCACCAAGGTTTGAGCTTGGCGCGTCTTCCAGTTCCGCCACGGAGGCAAGTCGTTTGCGAGCCACCGTCGAGATTCGAACTCGAGACCTCTTCCTTACCAAGGAAGCGCTCTGCCAACTGAGCTACGGCGGCGAGTGCGGTGCGCCGGTGCACCGTGAGAGGTTCAGGACGCCGTCACCGGGTGAACAGCGGCCGGATCGCCTGCGACGCGGACGCCGCGGACGGATTGTCGTTCGAGCGGATCAGACGAGCGATCCAGGCGAGCATGGTGAAACTCCTTGTGGGGGTTGTCATTTCAGGTTGCAGGTGTTCTCTGCGCGGTAGGAGCGAGGATCGAACTCGCACGCCCTTGCGGGCCGGCCGTTTTCAAGACGGGTTCCGTCGCCAACCGTCGGATGGTCCTACCTGGGGTTTCCCGGTGACCCTGGCGGGATTCGAACCCGCGATCTCCACCGTGAGAGGGTGGCGAGCACTCCAGCTGCTCCGCAAGGCCAGGTGCGCGCAGACCGTCCTCCGGCCGTCGCCGGTGCGGCCTGCGCTCGAAGGCTTGCACTCCGTTCCCCGACTCCGGCGGCGTCACCCACCGGCTCGATCTGACCGCCTAGCCCGGCGGCCCACAAGGACGAATGCCCCGGCGCGCACGAGCACGCCGTGTCCTCTTTCCGATTCCGGCTAGGTACCGGGCCTCCATCGGCAGGCACCGTGCTTTCTCCCGTGCACGGCCACGGCCACGACAGTCGGGTCGGGGTTGACATTCCCCGGCCCGGACGTGGTGACCCAGAGCCCTCTGTCGGAATCGAACCGACGACCTGACGCTTACGAGGCGTCCGCTCTGACCTTCTGAGCTAAGAGGGCGTGCGGGCAGCACCGGGAATGATCTCCCGCTGTGCCCGTCATGTCTTTGCCGGAACCTTCGCTGTCCGCGGCGCGCCGCCTACCGGGGCGTGAAAATGCCGTGGCTGAGCCCCAGCGTGTACGCGGCCAAAGTCATGCCGCACGTGATCCGTCCGCTGAAGACCATTCCAAGCCACCCGCCGGCGGGGAGCCATTCGACGACGGCGCCGGACTCTTCTTCGACCCGGCCGGATGTCGCCATCGCGTCGGACCACGGCACGGCCACCGACCACACGGCGACGGTCGTGGCGAGGACGCCGGTGTCCGGGTGCAGCACACCCAGGAGCCGCATACCGTCCGGGGAGACGTCCAGTCCGGTTTCCTCGGCAAGCTCGCGGACCGCTTCGCCGGATTCGAGGTCGATGGTCCGTCCGCGCGGGAACTCGAGGCTGGACGGCAGGGAAATCGCGGGCCGTGGCTGGGCGACCATGCCGATGTGCGCCAGGCCGCGGAACTGCGTGACCGGGACGATGATCGAGCCGAGGCCGCCGCTGGACCAGATCCTCCGGTGCAGGTATTCGGTGCCGCTGGCGGTGTGCGCGGGCACCTGGTCGACCGTGACCCACGGGTCTTCGTACAGGACGGGGCCTGCGGTGCCGATGCCGGGGATGGTCTGTGCGTGTCGGGTCATGCCCGGTATGTGTGCGGGGTACCTCGAACCGGGGTCGAACCGGTATGCCCGAAGGCACCGGCCCCTCAGACCGGCGCGTCTGCCAATTCCGCCATCGAGGCTTGCTCCTGCCGCCCACGGACGGGTGACCGGCAAAGGATTGATCGTGAATGCTTCTTCTCGTCCGGGCCGGCTCGGTCCGTTCGCTCTCGTCTTCTTTGCGTCGGCGGACGTCCTCGTCGTCGAGGTGACCGCGTTGCGGCTGCTGGCCCCTCATTTCGGGTTGACCCTGGAGACCAGCACGTTCGTCATCGGTCTCGCGCTGACGGCGATCGCTGCCGGGTCGTGGCTCGGTGGCCGGGTCGCAGACGCGCGGGCCAGGAATGACGCCGACCAGCTGCTTACGCCGTTCGGCTGATGCGGTAGGAGCGAGGGTCGAACTCGCACGCCCACAAGGGGCGAACCACTTTCCAAGCGGTCTCCGGCGCCGACTATCGGATGGCCCTACCAGGTGGCCGCGCTTCACCGTCCGGCCGGACGGCCAGCCCCCGGCGGCCCGGGCTGCGCGACTCCTTGCTGGAAGGCTTCCTCACACCGGACACCCCTTGGGGGCGGGCCTTTCTTGTCACGGTTGAGGGCCTCCTGTCGGACTTGAACCGACCACCTTCCGTTTACAAGACGGATGCTCTACCGGATGAGCTAAGGAGGCGCGGCCCGTTGCAAGCACGGGCACTGGCGGTAGGAACGAGGATCGAACTCGTACGCCCTTGCAGGCCAACCGTTTTCGAAACGGGGTCCGTCGCCAACCGTCGGATGGTCCTACCAGTGTGTCGCGTACCTCGGGCCGGGGTCGAACCGGCACGCCCCTCGCGGGGCACTGCGTCCTGAGCGCAGCGCGTCTTCCAATTTCACCACCGAGGCATGAGCCCGTTGTGTCGTCACGGCGGGCTGGACCGTGTCTGGCTGCGTTGCGGTTCGGCCTAGTCCCACCACGGGTAGCGCAGGTTGCTGGCCGGGATGTCGACGTCGGAGTCGCCGCGGCTGTTCCAGTCGGCGGCGTACCGCTTGGCGTCGATGTTGATCTTGGTGCGCACCGACTTGTGGAAGATGCGCCGGCTGTCCTTGTTCGGGCCGCGCTTGTACCGGTAGCTGGGGGAGTACCAGTCGCAGGTGCGGCCGTTGCGGGTGCGGTCCTTCTCGTCGAAGGTGCACTCACGCGGGACGAAGGTGACGATCCGCTCGGTCTCGGTGACCGGTCCGTAGCGCCACTTGGTTCGGGTGTTCTGGTAGCCGAAGCAGTCCTGGAACTCGTCGTCTTCCCACGTCGCCGGGGTCGCGCCGACCGGGATCTGCACCGCGTGCCACATGATCTCGGTTGACTCGATGATGGTGACGGTCCGAGCCTGTCGCCACGAGGCGGAACGGTTGTCGTGCTCGCATCCGTAGTGGCTGGCGATCCGGTCCTTGGCCCGGGCCTCCCACACGTGATCCGGCACGTCCTTGTCAGTGCGGGACATGATGGCCTCCGCACCCTCGAACTCACGTACTTCGCGGTTGGGGTGCTTACCTCATGGCGGAACTCCTTGTCCCCGAGACGGTCTCGGACGATAGGTCGGCGCCCGATGGTCATCGGGCGAGCTGGGCAGGAAGGAATCGAACCTTCGGGGGCGTGGTTCAGAGCCACGCTGGGTTGCCAACAACCCACTGCCCAATGCGCTACTCGCGCTACCCGAAGGCGGCCTCCGGGACGTTCGTCATGTCCGATCCGTGCGTTCCCGAACCGCCTTCTCCCACCACCGCCACACGTCGCGGTAACAGTCGTAGAGGCGGTCGTACCGGGAGGCACGCACCAGGTGCAGGCGGCGCAGGAAACGGTCGATCAGGTTCTCGTCCACGCCCTGTAGTCGGTGCAGCGACCGGTCGCGTTAGCGGTGCCCCTGCCCGGACTCGAACCGGGACTGAGCCGGCGTAGGAGGCCGGTGCGCTATCCAGTTGCGCGACAAGGGCGTTCGGCGGGACTCCAACCAAGGGGTGCTTGCCCGGTAGTGCCCCTCCCCTGACGGGGAGGGTATGCGGAATGGTCTGCTGCGCTCCACGGTGGCGACCTTCCGTTCCGGCGTACGACTTCTCCGTGCACGAGGGGCGCGCACGCACATGCGACCTTGCCTCCCGTGGAACGGCACGCAGACCCGGTGGCTCCCCGCTGCTGCACTACCATCGCGTGAACGTCATGACCGTCGTCGCAACGCTCACAGTCGGGTTAGCAGGATTCGAACCTGCGGCCTCCCGGTTCGTAGCCGGGTGCGCTGTCCAGCTGCGCCACAACCCGTTACAGCCCTATGGGCAACCCCCGAGACTCGGGTGCTGCAACCGTTGGGTACGAAGATGTCCCCCTGCCGGGACTCGAACCCGATTGACCGGCTTGAAAGACCGGACGCTTAACCCATAGCGGACAGGGAGTAGTCGGGACACCGTCCGGATCGGCTCAGCCATTCGGTGCCCCGGTGTAGTTGTCGACCCGGACCACCCCGGACCTGCTTCAGCAGCTTTCAACGTTCCGCGCGCTTGCTGGGCGGCAGGCGCCCTGACAGGTCGAGCCGCGACCTGTTTGCACCCTTGGCAGGATTCGAACCTGCGGCCTCCCGGTTCGTAGCCGGGTGCGCTGTCCAGCTGCGCCACAAGGGTATTGACCGGCACTCGGCCATCGCGGTCTGGAAACCGGATGACACCCGTGCCGGGTGCAGTTGATTTTCCCGATACTGCCTCGGGCCTCGGGACCGGAACGCGCTCGGCATCCCGCGGCCTCGGGTCGGGGGTGGCACAACCCCCTCTGGGTGGAGTCGATCGGAATCGAACCGATCACGCGATGCTTGCGAAGCATTACCGCCGACCTTGGTGCATGCGACCCCAAAAGTGTTGCAGCGCAACGGTGTAGACGCGCGTGCCCCCTGCAGGTTTCGAACCTGCGACCCTCCGATTAAAAGTCGGTGGCTCTGACCAACTGAGCTAAGGAGGCGGGTGCCGGCTGGTGCACCTCCGTAGAGAGTTTGAGAACCCTGGCCCGGCCCTGAAAACCGTGGCTTCTCGCCTGTCTCGGGGTGCCTACGAGCGTAGCGAACGGCCATCCGAACCCTCGGTGACCGACTCGCGGGGTCGTGTGGTGCGGTCAGTTGGGAAGACTCAAACCTCTCTGAGCGCCGCCGAGGTTGATGAGCTGGTGGCGCTGTACGAGCAGGGCATGACGCTAGCGCAGCTCGGTGAGCGGTTCGGCGTCTACCACCGAACGGTGGCCGCGCACCTCGTCCGCCGTTCCGTCCCGATGCGCGTGCGAGGGCTGGCTGAGGAGCACACGTGCGAGGCTGTGAGGCTCTACGAGGGCGGGATGACCTTGATGGAGGTTGGTCTGCATTTCGGGGTGAGTCAGGGGGCAGTGAAGAGGGCGGTGGCCGCAGCAGGTGCGACCATCCGCCCTCGGGGACGTCGGGTGGCGGTTACAGAGTGAAGTCCTCCTCGGAGTGCTTGGCCTCGTACTCGGCGATCGCCAGCATGATGCCGAGCTCGGGAGTCGCGGGAAGGCTCACGCGGCCTTGCCCGACGACGTAGAGGGGCACGTCGGCCTCGTCCAGCGCCTCGATGATGCGGGCGAACTCGGTAGACGGTCGGCTGAGTCGGTAGAGGTCCGCGACGATGAGCGCCGATGCCTGCCCGTCGCGGATGGTGGCGAGGGCCTGGTCGAGCGCGGGTCGTGTCCGGCCGTTGTCGTGGAACTCGCCGCTGACCTCGTAGCCGAGCTCGGCGGCCAGGCATTGGCAGGCGGCCCGCTGGTGAGCGTGGGTTGCCCAGTTCGGGCGTGCGCTGCGGGTGTAGATCACGGCGCCCATCACGCCACACTCGCCATCGGGTACTTGAGGGACTGTGCCTCGTTCATGCGGCGGGCGGCGACGCTCGACGGCCTCCTGGACGCGGGCGCGGACGAGCAAGATGACACTGACCAGGCCCATGATGAGGAACTTGAGCGCATTCCAGCAGAACAGGAGCACGAGGAGGTTCAGCCAGCCCGGGCCGCCGCCCTCGATCAGCGTGATGCAGTAGTTCGCTGCGAGGAAGTACGGGACCGCGAGGAGCATCGCGAGGATGCCCCACTTCAGGCCGCGGCGGGTGCGGATCGCGTCGAGCGCGATGTTGGTGGGCATGTAACGCCGCAGGTAGTAGCGGGCGTGGGCGCTGAGCGCCCAGAGCAGTCGGATCATGGCGTTTCCTCTCGTGGCACGGTCAGGTGACGAGACAGTGCGTAGAGAGTGGCCCGAGGGCCTGTCCGCGAGGGACGCCACATCAAGGAGGAATCTGCCTCCCCTCCAGAGTACGACGCTCCGGCGACATTCGTAAGAGGTGCGCCCGGGGATTCGGGCGGCGCTCGCGCACCTGTCTGGCACACACGGATGGGAGCCGGGCATGGTCACGATCACTTCTCTCGCCAAGGACGAACGCTCCGCACGGGTCGCCCTGGCATCGACCTTGGAGCCCGACGACGCCGTGACCGGCAGGCTCCTCGCCGCGGTCGGCGCGGTCGAGACCGTGCGCCTGGCAGCCGGTGCCGGCGCACTCCCGAAGAACGTCGATGCGGTCGAGGCCAGGCTGTGGCGCAACAAGGTCGCCCCGCGAATGGATGCCCGCACGGTCACGCAGGCACTCGCGGAGACTGACCGCCTCGGGCTGCGCATCCTCATCCCCAGCGACGATGAGTGGCCGACCGCCCTCAACGATCTGGGCAACCGCGCCCCCACCGCTCTATGGCTGCGAGGCGCTGTCTCCTACCTCACCGCGCCGCTGAACGATCGCGTCACGATCACCGGAGCCCGCGCCGCCACTAGTTACGGCGAGCACGTCACGGGCGAACTCGCCTCCAATCTGACCCATGCTGAGCGGATCATCGTGGCCGGCGGCGCCTACGGCATCGACGCCGCCGCACACCGAGCCGCACTCGCCACAGGCGGGCAGACCCTCGCCGTCATGGTCGGCGGCTTGGATCGCCTCTACCCATCCGGCAATCGTGAGCTGCTGGCACGAGTCGGAGACCTCGGCCTGCTCGCCAGTGAGATGCCGCCCGGCTCCGCGCCGACCAAGTGGCGTTTCCTCGCCCGCAATCGCATCCTCGGTGCCCTCTCCGGTGCAACCGTCGTCGTGGAGGCCGGCTATCGCTCCAGCTCCCTCAACGTCGCCGCCCGCGCTACGCAGCTCGGACGCCCGGTCGGCGCCGTGCCCGGCCCGGTAACCAGTGCCGCCAGCTCCGGCACGCACCGGCTCCTGCGCGAAGGCATCGCGTCCCTCATCACCGACGCCACAGACGTCACGGCCCTCCTCGACTCGCCCGCAGGTGGCGGCGGGCAGGCATTCGCGCGTGAGTCGGGCATCACCCCGTCCGCTCATCGGGAGGGGCGCGCGCTGTAGGCAGCCACTGGTCGGCGTCACCGCCAGTTGTCGCAGGTGATCCCTACGCTGGGGGTCATGATCTTCACCGCTCTGCATCGCGCCCTCGGGGTCGCTCCTGGACCTCTGACGGACGAACTGCTGGATGCGGCGGTGAGCAGCGGAGTCATGGAGACGACCGACCTGGACTGGAAGTCAGAGCTGCCCCCGGCGAAGGGACTACCGCAAACAGACTTCCCCAAGGACGTTGCAGCGATGGCGAACAGCGGCGGCGGCGTCATCGTGTTCGGAGTACGCGAGTCGCAGAAGGCCGCGACAGAGCGAGTCGACGTCGGAGAGTTCGATGAAGCGTACGAGCGATCCCTGCGCTCCGCAGCGATCACCGCTATCTCCCCGCCCGTCTTCGGCCTCAACGTGCACCGCCTCGGAACGGAGGGTGCCCGCGCTGTCGTCGTGGAAGTGCCGGCAAGCGTTGACGGGCCACACCTGATCTACCGCAACGACTACTTCGGCGCTCCGGTGCGCAACGACTCCGACACCGTATGGATGAAGGAACGACAGATCGAGGCGATGTACCGAGCACGCTTCGATGAACGCCGCCACGCCAGCGAAGCGCTCGACAACCTGTATGCCGAGACCGCGGGCGGCCGCGCCACGAGCGAACGCGCCTGGCTGATCGCTGTCGCCCACCCGCGCGTCCCTCGCCTCCACAACCGCCTGACGCGCGACGGAGCGCGCGACGTACTGACCAAGGCCGAAGGCCTCGCCCTGTTCTACGCCGGACGTGGAGGTGTGCACCCGCTGGAAAACGTCGACCGGCACAACCCACGACCGGGATCGCGGCGCTGGGTCGCCGTCAACACCGCAACGGGCGACAGATCACAGTGGAAGGAAGCATGGGCAAGTCTCCACCACGACGGATCAGTCACGCTCGCAGCCGCAATCGGCGGCCACCGCATGAGTAGCGACGGGTACTTCGAGGGATCGCAGGTCCAGTCGGACGCGGTCGAGTGCGGCGTCGCAGGCCTGATGGCTCTCATCCGGACGACCGCCGACGCGACGGGCAACGACGAGTACGACGTGCGCGTCGGGATCGAGTGGACCGGATCAGAGGCCCTGACGATCCTCACGGTGGATAACTTCGGCCACTCCTACGGTGGTGTCTCCACACCGTTGCACCGCTACATGCCTGTCGAGAGCACCGTGAACGCGGCGGCTGCCGACCTTGACTTCTACTGGCGTGTTCACGACCTCGCTCAGGATTGCGTCAACCAAGGCGGCGTATCAAACGTGCGGCTGATCCGTCCGCCCGAGCGCGAGGAGGCATAGTTCTTCCGCCTCCTCTGCGGTGGGCGGCCCTCGTCCCGTAGGAGCTGGCTACGTCAACGTTGTCGGCGTGAGCGGCCAGCCCTGTCCGATCTCCGGAACGGATTCAGAGAGCACGGCGACCTCAGTGGCTTTGCCGACGCGATGCGCTGAGTAGTGGAGCTCAAACTCTCGACGCCGACGCGCCGCGTAGAGCTCCGCCACCTGTGGAGCGTTGTCATAGGTAAGAATCCACGGCCTGTCTGCGACGGAGTTGAGGACCCGCGCAAGGTCTTCGTGGTCGGTTGCAGAGAAGGCGTTGAGGTACAACGAACCGGCCTTCTCGAAGTAGGGCGGGTCGGCGTAGATGAAGACATCGTCCTTGGGAGCGTACTCAGCGATGACCTCAATACCATCGCGCGACGTCGGGACGATGTTGTCTGCATAGAGCGACAGTATTCGGATACGTTCAGCAAGGCCGTCCCGGTTGAAGCGGGCGTCGATCTTGTAATTACCCGTTTGGTCTAGCCCGCCGATCGGGCCGCCGTTGAGCACCCCGGACCTGTTCGTGCGATTGAGATAGAAGGTGGCAAATCCGAGCTGTGACAGATCGCTGGTGTCGGCGGCAACATAGATTTCGCGCTGCCGCCGCCACTCGGTGACGTCAAGCTTGGCCTTGTGGATTCGCTCGATCAGCCATCCGGGCTCGGACTGAACCGTAGTCCAGAATGCGTGGATAGCCGGGTCGAGGTCGTTGATGACGACGCGCTCGACTTGCCCCGTTACCAGGAGACTGAGACCGGCGCCGACTCCGCCCGCATACGGCTCGACGTAGGTGCAGCCTGCGAGGTCCATATCGCGGATCATCTTGCGCAGGCGCGAGTACAAGGCAGACTTTCCGCCCGGGTACCGGAGCGGTGAGATTCGCGGGCGTCGTGTGGACACCCCGATGGCGCTCGTGCTCATGGCTTCATCACGTATCTCATGATCGAGTCGATGGAGGCCCACATTGAGAACGTTTGGTCGGGATCGACTAGGAAGTGGTGGTTGTGGTTGATCGCATTGAGCGAGTCGCCTGAGTTCGTGTACGTAACGAGCTTCCCTGTCCTGACGCCCTCGATGACCTGGATCAGGTGCTTCGGGCCGTTCGCCTTGACGTGTTCCAAGAGCCAGTTCAGGGCGTGGCCAAGTTGGACACGGCCGTTCTGGTTGTTCCCGGAGCCCTTGATGTCGATCGACTTTGCCTCCGCATACGCCTTGATCGACTTTTCCAGTACGGCCCGGATCATTAGGAAGGTGGCGTTAGGGAACTTTTGCACGTCGACCTCAGACAGTTCGCCGAGCAGCAGTTTCAACCCTTCGGGGTAACTCGCGGGAGCCTTGATCTGCCCGAGGTCGAGGTTCCTGAGCTTCTTCTTGGCTGGACGCTTCCTCGGAGGCTTCGGCTCCGCGGTGCCAGGCGCAGCGCTCGGAGGTTCTCCGAGACCAGGTGCCCCCGTGGGCGGAGTCGGCTTAGCGCCGGGGCCACCGGGCGGTGGGTTGTTCCCTCCGTCGGGAGTCGTCCCTGTAGTTGGGGTTGTGGGGTTAGGCGGAGCTGCTTCTCCCGCGTCAGCAACGATCTGACGCAGTTCCTTCATCAGCTGCGTGTAGCGAGGACTTGAGACCGAGTTCAGGCTGCGCGTGTTGATGTTCTCGTCGTACATCCCGCGAACGATTGCCGTAGCAACATCTTTGAAGACTTCGTCCGAGAGCGTCTTCGTGACGTTGCCGTCTGAATCCATCGTAAGCCCCGTCAGGTCAAGGAACTCTTTCGACTCGTAGATGCGCGCCAGCGTCGATAGGCCCCTGGCCCACTTCTTTGTTGCAAGGAAGTCTTGAAGCTCGGCCTCGTCGTAATGCACGGACTTGAAGAGATTGATGATGTGCGCTCGAAAGACGAATTTGCGAACGTCGATCGTGGGATACCTAGTCAGAAGTTCACGGAGCTTCCTCCCCGCGTCGATCTGCGCCTGGAAGAACGCCGCCTGCCTGCTGGGACTCCAGGCCCGCCGCAGGTTCCCGGTGTGGATAGCCGCGATCAACTGATCCGCTTCGGTCTGGTTCGGTGCAACCATGACCCGGACCTTCGCGAGCGCAGAGCGGTCTGGCAGAAGGGCCGCCAGCGACGCGACTCGCGCCTGATAGTCGGGGACCAACATCGGGTTCTGGATGGCTTTGAGTGCAGCGAGCCTGCGGTTCCCCTCAACCATCACATACTTACCGCGTCGCTTTAGGACGACCGGCGTCTCGTGTGTCAGATAGCCGACCTTGCAGATGCCCTCGACAAGCGCTAACGCATCTTCGTTGACGAACAGGTCTTCAATGATGTCGGCCTCGACCTTCGCGTCGGCCACTTCAAGGCGAACGTTTTTTGGATCGAGTTGGATTTCTTTCAGGACGTCAAGCTCAACTTCGGGCCAGTTCGAAGTATCTAGCATTTGTCACCGCCTAGGACACTGTTCATCTCGGACAGTGCCGTCACGACCTCACTCATTGTGCTCTGCTCCTGCCTGCGGCAGTGAACCGCGGACGTACGCAAGGACATCGCTCCTCACGAAGCGCCAAGCGCGTCCCACCTTCTCTCCGGGCAGCGACCCCGCGCGGGCGAGTGAGAGCACTGTCTTGGTGGAGACACGCAAGAGCGCTGCCGCTTCATCAGCGGTCAGAACCTCGTTATCTTCCGGCATCTTCTCGTAGCCTCCTTGTACGGGACACATCTTCACGCTACCAGGTCGCGGGCTTCGTAGGTTGGCGTTCAGGCGCTACAAGGAGCGTCGGACCGGCCTAGTAGTAGCAGGCGATTGACGTGCGCTGTTCGGTTCTCTTTCGAGCGAGCGGGTTCGGTCAAGCGCAGCACGGGCGCGGGCGACGTCGATCTTCTGCGTCTCGGCTTCGGCGGGTGCTCCGAGGGGTGCGGGTCCGGTGATGCCGTAGCGGTCGCGGTAGGCGGCGATGGTGCGCGCGGCGTTCCGCCATGCCTGGGCCGCTCGTGCAGTCTTGGGTGGGGTTCCGAGTTTCGTGATCCACTCGTGTTTCTCGGTGAGTGCGGTGTCGAGGAGAGCATCGGCCCGGGCTTCGATGAGGTCGCGTCGCTCGGTCAGCGCTTGCCGCATCTCGGATGGCATGATGCCGGTGGCTTCGGGGATGAGGCCCACGATGAGACGTGGTGTTCTGCGTGCACGCCCGGCTCCCGCTGGCCTGGCGGTCGCGCGGGCAAGACGGTAGTGCAGGACCGCGGCGATGTCGTCGGCGTCCCCGAACCCGCGTGCTCGCACGAGGCGCGGCAGCAGGGTCTCGACGTCGTGCTGGTTGGCCTCGGCCCGACGGAGCTCGGCAGTCAGCGCTCCGAATGCGGGTGAGGCGATCGCGTCCTCGGCGTCGTCGTCGCTGAGCCCAGACGAGCGGACGAGCGCGGCCCAGCGGTCGTGTTGGGCGGCGGCGGCCAGGGTCTCGTACTCGGCGGTAAGCTGCGCGATCGAGGCCCAGGTGTCCTGCTCCGCAGTGATCGTCTCGTGCGCCGACAGCTCGGCACCGACGTGCTGCAGCACCCCGAACAACACGGACCGGGCTGTCGCCTCGGTGTTGTCGCCGGGGCGAGGGCCGTCGTGGGCGGGGTCGGGCTTGTCGACGGCGACGTAGGCGATGTTCTGCTCGCGCCCCCTCGTCATGGCGACATAGAACGTCTCTCTGGTCATCGACGCATCCGCCAGGACGTGCGAGGAGTCCACGGTGATGCCCTGCGCCCGGTATGACGTCACGGCGTAACCGAGATCGAGGTGTTCGGCCGCGTACTCGGCCGGGACCACGACCGAGGCGCCCCACGTGCGCCCTGCGCGGCGGAGGGTGAGAGCGCCGTCGTCACGGACCTCGGTGACCGTCCACCTATCGCCGTTGCGGACCCAGGACCGTCCCGCGCGGAGGCGGCGGTCGTTGCGGCGAGTGATGACCGTATCCCCGACCGCAGCCCTCATTCCGTCGTGCAGTTCGACCTCACGGCGGGCGTTCACGGTGCCGTCGAGGATCAGATCAGCGCGTGCCCGGTTGTTGAGCGCCTGGACGGACTCGTTCGAGGCGGTCACGAGCACACTGGCTCGCCCGGCGAGTGTGTCGTTGCGCCAGGCGGTGTAGGCGACGTCGATCATCTCCTCCGTCTCACCACCTCGGATGCGACCGTGTTCGGTGTAGGTGTCGATGACATCGGTGCGCCCATGCCGCAGCGCGAGGGACGCGGTCTTCTCCCACGGGTGGACGAACCGGTGCACGTCGACCAGCTCCGGGGCGTCGTCACGGTCGTGGACGAGGAGGGAGAACGCGCCACCGGCGGTGACGGACTGAAGCTGGGCGTGGTCCCCGACCAGCAGCACCTTCGCCCCGGCCTCCGCCGCCAAGGCGGTGATGCGGTCAAGGGAGAGCGTGCCCGCCAGCGATGCCTCGTCGACGATGACGAGCTGACCCTTGCGGAACGTCTCGCCGGCGCGGTCGTGAGTGTCGAGCCACTTGGCCGTGTTCTCGGTCTGGATGCCGAGGTCATCGGCCAGGACCTGCGCGGCGACCGCGGACGGCGCAAGCCCGACCACGCTGCCACGTCCGTGCTCGCGTTCCCACGCCCGCCGCAACGCTGACATCGCGGTGGTCTTCCCCGCCCCAGCAGGGCCGACCAGCACATCGACCACCCGGCCCGAGAGCGCGATCTTCGTCAGTGCGGCCGCCTGGTCGTCACCGAGCATCCGGCCCTTGCTGTCGGGCCGCTTCGTAACCCGTTCGACGGTGGTCAGCGGCACGGTCGGTGCGGTGGTGGTGTGGGCGCGTTCGAGGAGGCGGTCTTCGGCGGCCAGCAGCTCCTCGGAGGAGAACAGCGCGGAGTGCTTCGGCCGGAACACGCTCGTGCCGTCCGGTCGGCGGAACGCGGCCGGGCTGGATGCGAGCTCGGGCGGGGTCAGGCGCAGCGAAGCGGCTTCGGCGGCGTCTACGACCAGGCCGACGATAGCTTCGCGATCCTCTGTCGACGCGAACCGGTAGGCCATCGTCTGCCGCGCGGCCTCGGCAGTGAGGTTCCAGCGATGCCAGGTGGATCGCTTCTCACCGACCGCAGCCACAACGTCTGCCCCGAGCGAGTCGATCACATCCAACGGCACGTCGTCCGCGCGCAGCAGCAACGGCTCCTTGTTTGCCGTCACGCCGCGCGCCCACGAGGTCGTATCCGACCCGAGCACCTGCCCGGCCCGTTCCCGCCAGGAGGCGGTGAGGTCAGCCAGCGACCGGACTTCCTTCTCCGGCCGGGTCGAGAGGGTGGCCTGGGCGCGGAGCTTCATGATCGTCGCCGGCGACGGCCGCCGCCCATGCGCGTCGACGTACTGGCCGATGAGGCGGTCGGTCTCGGCATCAATGTGCCGGGCACGGGTGGAGAACTCCTTCACCATCGCCTCGGGCACCGCGGCGATCGCCCACGCGGGGTTGCGGTCGCGGCCCATGTCGCGCGCCTCCCACGAGACGCCAAACGAGCGAGTGAGGTGGTCAGCGAACACCGCCTCGTGCAGCTCGGAGAGGGCGACCACGGCGGCGTGCATCGGCCGCCCATCCAGCGACCGCCATTTGCCATCGAGGACGGTCTGCACCTTGTTGCTGATGACGACATGCGTGTGCAGGTGCGGGTCGCCCGCCCGGCTGTCGTAGTGATCGAACGCCGTGGCGACCAGACCTGCGACGTCGACCTGTGCAACCGCGCCGTCGCGGTCGGTTGCGCCGGTGCGGGTGGCTGCAACCTCCCGCTCCATGAACGCAACCACCTCCGCAACCGCAGCGTGATGCGCGTCCGCGATCAACGCCTGCGTCCCCGCGTCCGCGACCGCCCAGAGCACGCTGGCGGACTTCGGGATCGAGAACGTGAAGTCGAACCCCGCAACCGCCCGCCGCGTCCCGCGCCCGGCCTCCTCCGTGTCGATGGCCGCGACCGCCTCCGCGCGTGACGCCGGCCCGAGTGCGGGATCAAGCGCACTGGTACGTGCCTCGATCCGCTCGGCCACGGTTCGGTATTCGGGGTACGCGCGGCCCAGCGGTTCACCGGTGATCGGGTCTCGACCCATGCCGACCAGCAGCTGGAGCTGGGCTTCGGAGACCTGATCACCCACGCTGATCCGCCCGCCGCCGAGTGTGGCGACCCCGGCACCGAGCCAGCGACCGGGCGGGGTGCCCTCGGCGTTGTAGTAGCGCGTCAACGGAGTCGAGAGCGAGCGGTCGCCGTCGCCGGCCGCGACAGTGCGCAACAGGTACTTATACCCGTCACCCGCCGACATCACGCGCATCGAAACCGTCATCCGGCCCGCCCTCTCTGCCTGCTCACGAGGTGAGCAGCGGCCCGCCGAAGGCGGGCTCTACCGGTGCAGGGCTCGTATTCGAGTTGGGCGAATTGGGCTACTGCGGTGAGATCGGCGTTGATGCGCTTCAGGTGA
>Ga0102832_1000636_pt1 | contig 44924 bp, 40 predicted proteins | sample EBPBio282013_DNA_FD_88942 | JGI IMG/M metagenome (GOLD analysis project Ga0102832, IMG submission 88942) | Wastewater treatment Type I Accumulibacter community from EBPR Bioreactor in Madison, WI, USA - Reactor 2_5/28/2013_ DNA (Illumina Assembly) | ecosystem: Engineered > Bioreactor > EBPR >... | reverse complement strand
TGGGACAACGAACGGGGCATCGGCCGCGGCCCGCACCGGGCCGAGGGCGTGCCCGCGTTCATGGGCACCCTGGCCACCAGGTTGGTGCTACTGCGCCCGCGGGACCCGGAGAGCAAGGGGATCGTGGAACGCCGCAACGGCTGGTTCGAGAAGTCGTTCATGCCGGGCCGTTCCTTCGCTTCGCCGGCGGACTTCAACGACCAACTCGACGACTGGCTGACCGGCGCGAACCAGCACGTCGTGCGCACCACCAAGGCGCGGCCAACTGATCGGCTCGACGCGGACCGGGCCGCGATGCTCGCGCTGCCACCGGTGCCTCCGCTGGTCGGGTGGCGTAAGCAGGTGCGGCTGGGCCGGGACTACTACGTCAGCATTGCCCGCAACGATTACTCCGTCGACCCGACCTGGATCGGCCGGATGGTCGACGCCCACGCCGACCTCGAGAAGGTCCAGGTTCGCCTGGACGGCCGGCTGGTCGCCGAGCATCCCCGGGTGTGGGCCCGCGGCCTGACGATCACCGACACCGCCCATGTCGCCACCGCTGCCCGGCTGCGGCAGGAGTTCCAACAGCCCAGGACCCGGGCCGGCGCCGACGGCCTGGTGAGGGACCTGGCCGACTACGATCGCGCGTTCGGCCTCGAGGGTCGGGAGGTGTCCTGATGGCCACCACGAAGAGCACCGAGACCACCAAACAACTCACCTACCTGTCCGGTGCGCTCAAAGCACCCCGGATCCTGGATGTGGCCGGCCGGCTCGCCGACCAAGCCCGCGATGCCGGCTGGACCTTCGAGGACTACCTGGCCGCGGTCCTGGAACGCGAGGTGTCGGCCCGCAACGCCTCCGGTGCCGAGATGCGGATCCGATCGGCCGGGTTCGGAGCCCGCAAGACCCTCGAAGACTTCGACTTCGACGCCCAACCAGCTATCCGCAACCAAGTCGCCTCCCTGGCCTCCGGCGGCTTCCTCACCGAAGCCCGCAACGTCGTCCTCCTCGGCCCTCCCGGCACCGGCAAGACCCACCTCGCAATCGCGCTCGGCGTGACCGCTTGCCGCCACGGAAACCGGGTCCTGTTCGCCACCGCCACCGACTGGGTCACCCGTCTCTCCGACGCCCACCGCGCCGGGAAGCTCGCAGCCGAACTGGCCAAGCTGCGCCGCTACGGGCTGATCATCATCGACGAGGTCGGCTACCTGCCCTTCGAACAAGACGCAGCCAACCTCTTCTTCCAGCTCGTGTCGTCCCGCTACGAGCACGCCAGCTTGGTGCTCACCAGCAACCTGCCGTTCTCCGGCTGGGGCGGCGTGTTCAGAGACCAGGTCGTCGCAGCAGCAATGATCGACCGCATCGTCCACCACGCCGACGTCCTCACCCTCAAAGGAGCCAGCTACCGGCTCCGGAACCGAGGCATCGACACCCTCCCCAGCATCCGCACCACCACCAACGACTCCCAGGGCTAAACTGCCCACAACCGTTCACTTTTCAGGCGGCAGAACCGTCCAGTTTTCGAGCGTCGTCCACAGTGCGGGCATGGCTGCTCCTTCCTGACTCCTTAAGCCGGCGGGAGGCCTCGTTCCGGACAGAGCAGGGCCGAACAATCTGATGGATGTTTCCGCGCGACCCGCCGGACCGTTGTTCAGGTGAGGACGCCGCTGAAGCCTTGGGCACAGGAATGGACGGGACCGGGGGCATACCCCGGGGGTCCACGGAGACGCTAGAGGTTCTTCGACGGATACCCCTCTGGGTATGCCATTCTGTGCCATTCCCGTGGGGCATACGTGGGGCACGTGGGGCAGACGTGGGGCAGGAAATGCCCCCGATGGGCTCTCGTGGGTACGTCTGAACGGACCCCGAATCGGGGTGAAATTGCTTGTCAGATGCTGTTTGCCCTCGTCAGGGGCACATGACCAATAAGTGCGCGAGAGAGGAGTTGAACCTCCCGGGGAGCGCGACTGAACATGCCTTTGGCTAGGCATTATGCACAGTTCTCCCTCGCCTCTCCGAGCTTCGTGGGGCAGATGTGGGGCAGCCCCCGACCACTTCACCGGGCAAACGTAGCGCCGGGGTTCCTGGACCACCATGGCTCCTCGCGCGGCGAGGCGCTCCATGTACGTGGGTGTTGTGGACGACCTGCCGGCGCACATAGACCGGCGCCCCGTACCTCTTCACCGCCTTCTCGACAATCTTCACCGCCCGCGCAATCCCGCACAGAAGCTCCGCGGGGCCGCGAGCACCATCTGCCTGGTTGCCGTGACTCGCAGCCTAGGCACACGGAGGCTCGGAAGGATGACCGATTGCGAGCAAACCCTCGGTGCCAGCCCAAGGCTGTCCGTGATAACGGCCGGCGGAGCCGCGCTACGTCGAGACCTGCATCGGGGAACGGAACCCCACGTCGAGTCCGGCCTCCCGGGCCGGATCCGCCCTCTACGGCTACTACCGGCGACACACTGCAGTCGGCTGGCCACGGACTCCGCAGCGCTACCGCTTCCCGCACGGGAGGCCCGAGCCCGGCCGGTCCGGCTCGCTCGGGACGGTGAGGATCCGGGCCTCCACCCGCCCCGTGATGACGCGGCGGATCAGCGCACACAGGAGTGCGCATCCGGCGGTGCCCAGCCACAGGGCCTCGCGTCCGGCCACCTGAAGCACGTACCCGCCGAGCCACGGGCCGATGCTGTAGCCGAGGGTGAGGGCGGCGGACAGAAGCCCCAGATAGCGTGCCCGGGAGCCGGGCTTCGCGAGCGCGCTCACCACGGCGCTGCGGACCGGCGCGTCCATCATCTCGCCGACCGTCCAGATCGTGAGGCAGCCCAGAATCAGCGCGATGTGCTGGTGCGGCAGGGCCAGCAGACCGTAGCCGAGCCCTGCCACCGCGGCGGCCCGGGCGAGGATCCGCAGCGCGCGGCGCCGGGCGATCGCACGTCCGGCCCGGATCTGGAAGATGGTGAGGAGGGCGCCGTTCCAGAAGATCACGTAGCCGTAGAAGTCCGGACTGTAGCCGCTGGCCTCCATGTCCAGCGGCAGGGTGCCGGTCATCTGGGAAAGGCACAGCGCGAACAGCAGGCTGGAACTGATCAGCACCACGGCCAGCCGGTCCCGGGCCGCCAGTGACACGGTGGCCAGCGCGCGCCGGCCACGGCCGCGCAGGCTGGCGCGCTGCCTGGGCGACCGGGTCCGGGTCTGCGGACGGGTCGCCGGCAGGATCCGGGCAACCAGGACGAGGGCGAGGAACGTTCCCAACGCTTCGAGATAGAACAACCAGTCGAATGCGAACACCGCCACCTGACCGCCGACCAGCGCGGTGAACGCGAACCCGACGTTCAGCGCCCAGTACTCTGCGGCGTAGATCTCCGTCCAGTGGCGCACCGGGATCGTTCGGACGACCAGCGAGGAGAAGGCGGGCTGCACCGCATTCACGAAGGCCCCGAGAAGGAAGAACCCCACCAACAGGGCGTGCGTGCTCTGCAGGTGCGGGATCGCCGCCGCGCTCAGGGCGGCCCCGGCGAGCAGCGTCAGGACGACCGGCTTCTCGCCGAAGCGGTCGGCGATCGCTCCGGCGAGCATCACTGCGACCAGACCGCCCAGGCCCCGGATGGCGACGAAGAGGCCCGCGGTGGCGTAATCGAAGCCGCGTGCTCCGACCAGATACAGGGTGAGGAAGGGGATCGAGAGCTTGGACGCGGCGAGCACCGCCTCAATCAGGACGACGTCGCGTGGCTCGCCCACCAGCACGTCCGAGTTCAGGAACGAACGCAGCCACCGCATTGCGGCACGCCTCGACTTTCACGTGATCGCTGTGACGGCCGGCACCCATCGCGGGTCCGACCCGGTTACTTGCCCAGACCCTCAGTGATCCCTCGGACGAAGTGCCGCTGGCCGAACAGGAACGCAAGCACCATCGGGATCGCCGAGATGGTCAACCCGGCGAACACCACCGGCCAGTTGGTGGTGAGTTTCGACTGCAGGGCCATCAGGCCGACCGGCATCGTCTTGAGCGCGTCGTCCTTGATGAAGACCAGGGCGAAGACGAACTCATTCCACGAGAACAGCGCCTGCAGGATCGCAGCGGAAATCAGGATCGGGTAGCACAGCGGCAACGTGACCCGCCAGAACATCTGCCACAGCGACGCACCGTCCACGATCGCCGCGTCCCGCAGCTCCGTGGGCAGGTCGATCATGTAGGCCCGGATCAGGAACGTCGTGAACGGAATGCGGAAGGCGGTGTAGAGGATGATGATCCCGATCAGGGTGTTGTACAGGTCGAGCGAGCGCATGATCCGGAACAGCGGCACGAGCGCCACCGTCTCCGAGAGCATCAGGCCACCGAGGATCAGCATCAGGATCGGCTGGCCGAGCGGGATCCGGACCTGGACCAGGGCAAAGGCTGCGAAGCTCGACACGAGCGTGACCAGCACGATCGAACCAACGGTCACGACCAGCGAGTTGAAGATGTAGTGGACGACGCCGTAGTCCCAGGCCTGGATGTAGTTGCTGAACCGCCACTGTGCGGGCAGCCCCCACGCATCACCGAACAGCTCGGCATTCGTCTTGAACCCGGAGATCGCCATCCACAACAGCGGATAGAGCACGACGACGGCCAGGGCGGCGAGCAGGACGCCGATGAGCACCCGCAGCGGGGTGATCCTGAACCGCCGCCGCCCGCGCACCTCCCGGGACGCCACTGCGTCCACCGACAGCTTCGTGACACTCATTGCTCAACCCTCCGGAGTCGTGAGTAGGCCAACTGCAGCACCGCGGCAGTGAAGGTGAAGACGAAGATCACGACCGCGATCACGGTCGCGTAGCCCATGTCGTCGTTCTTGAAGGCCGACTGGTACAGCCACGTGCCGAGGACCTGGCTGGAGTTGTTCGGTCCGCCCTGCGTCGTCGCCATGATCTCGTTGAAGACCAGGAAGGCACCCGAGATGGTGACGATCATCAACAGGGTCGTCATCTCGCGAACCAGCGGAACCGTGACCGAGAAGAAGGTGCGTACCGCCCCGGCGCCGTCGACGAGGGCCGCTTCGTAGTACTCCTTCGGAATGCGCTGGATGGCGACCACGAAGAGCATGGTCGTGTAGCCGAGGTTCTGCCACTGGCTCATCGCGATCACCGATCCGATGGCGGTCTCCTGCTCCCCCAGCCACGCGCGCGTCGACTCCACGCCGAACAGGGCCAGGAAGGCGTTGAGGAGGCCTTCGGGCTGGTAGATGATCCGGAACAGCAGCCCGACGATCGTGATCGAGATCGTCGCAGGAATGAAGTACACCGTACGGAGGACGCCCCGGAGCCGGGGCGCCACCACTCCCTCCAGCAGCGCCGCGAGGACAAGGGCGATCCCGACCTGGAAGGCGACCGAAACGACCGCGTACCAGACGTTGTTGACGATCGCTGTCCAGAAGACCGGGTCGGCGAAGACCCGCTGGTAGTTGTTGAGCCCCACGAACTTCGGCACCGGCCGGAAGGCGTTCCAGCTGTACAGACTGAGCCGGAAGTTCTCGACGATGGGGTAGTAGACGAACACGAGCAGCAGCACGAGTGCGGGCAGGATCCACAGATACCCGACGGACCGCCGCGCCAGTTGTCTCTTCATCACGCCTCTCTTTGTGACCTGTGTCCGGGGACGGGTGGCGGCCCGTCCCCGGACCCGCTCAGGGTCGGGTACAGAATCGACGGTCAGGATTCAGCCTTGACCTTGGCCGCCGCCGTCCGAACCTTCTCCATCACCGAAGCGGGGGTCTCGTCACCGTTGAGCAAACCCTCGACACCCGACAAGTAGGCCTGAGCCACTTCCGCGCTGGCAATGGTGTCCAGCCAGATTGCCAGCTCGCTGGCCTGCTGGATCTCGCCGACAGCCTTGACCGTGGCCGCAGACGCGTTCTCCGCCGTGGTGGCGCCCTCGATCGGGCTCGGCCAGCCGATCACCTTGGTCATCTCCGCCGCGTTCTCCTTGCTGGTGAGGAACTTCAGGAAGTCCACCGCGAGATCGAGGTGTTCGGACTGGGCGTTGACCAGGAAGCCGTCCGGCGCCCCGGTGATCGCCGTCTGGTTGCCGGCGGCGCCGTCGATCGGCGGCATCACGAACTGGTCCCACTTGCCGATGAAGTCGGCGGGCACCGTGCTCTTGTCCTCGAGGTTGACGAACTCGAGCACCTCCAGGTACTGCATGGCAGCCTTGCCGTTGGTGAGTTCAGCCTGGGCCGTCTCGTGGGAGATGCCGTTGCTCCCCTTCTTGGCACAGGTGTCGATCAGGTCCTTGAACGCTGCCAGGGCCTGCTCGTAGCCCGCGTTGGTGAAGTCGCCGCCCGTCGGCGCGTAATCCTTCGCCCGCACATCGGCCGGGACGAACTGCGCGTTGAACTGGGTGATGTAGTGGATGGCCGGCCAGCCGTACTGGTTGCCGAAGGCGATCGGGGTGTAGCCGGCCTTCGACAGCGCGCCGCAACTGGTCTTCAGTTCCGCAAGGCTGGTCGGGACGCTGACGCCCGCCTTCGTGAACGCGTCGGTCGAGTAGGCGAACACCTTCCCGTTCAGGTTGATCGGGATGCCGTAGTTCTTGCCCTCGTACTGGTAGGCGCCCAACGCGGAGGAGGCGAAACTCTTCCCCCAGTCAGTGCCGTCCAGGTACGGGGTGAGATCCGCGGCGAAGCCGCCACGGATGAACTTGTTCGCGAAGTCGCCGGGCCAGGCGAAGTAGATGTCGGGGAGCTCGTTGGCGCTGGTCAGCACACGGAGCTGGTCCTTGATCGGCTGATCGCCCACGGCCTGGTGGTCGATCTCGACGCCGGGATGCGCGGCCACGTAGTCGGCCACCACCTTGTCGAAGTAGACCTTGTACTTCGGGTCGGGCCACTTCTCGAGGAACGAGATCTTGCCCGTCAGTTCTCCTGTGCTGGTCGCACCAGCACTTCCGGATTGCGTCGGGCCGCTACAGCCTGCGCTGACAAGCGCGAAGACCATCACGGCGACGATGCCAAGGATGGATCTGTTCTTCACCTGGCTTTCCTTTCTGTCGGTTGTCGGTAGAGCCACTAGGAGGCGAAGCGATGGTCGGAGGCCACGGTCATCCGGGCTGCCGGTTCGGCGTAGCCGAAGGCGCCCAGGGTGCCGCACGACTGTGCGGCGAGAGCACTGGCGCGGGCTGCCGCCGCATCAAGGGGCGCGCCGGCGAGGCGCGCAACGAGCATGCCAGCGATGAAGGAGTCGCCAGCGCCGAGGGTGTCGACGATCTGCGATGCGGCGGAGGCCGGCTCGTAGTGGAGCCGACCGTCCGCCCAGGAGTAGGAGCCGGCCTCGCCCTGGGTCACGAAGACCTCGGACGCGCCCAGGTCCCGCGCCCACCCGATCAGGTCGTTGACCTCGTCCGGGGACAGCCCTGGACGGGAGAAGGTGGCGTAGGTGACCTGGGGCAGGAGCCGTTCACAGTAGTCGCGCGGCTTGATCGAGAAATCGAAGCTCACCGGTGCGATCGCGGCCAGCTCAGCCACGTGTTCGTCGAGGAACGACGAGTCGCCGGTATGTATGACGTCCGCGCCAGCCATGAAGGCGTAGTCCTCGGGAGTCGGCGTGAATGCGACCACTCCGTTCGAGGACCCCCGAAAGACCCGGTCGCCTCGAATGGTCTCGATCGTTGCATATCCGCTGGTGCCGACAGCTCGGCGAATTCGACTGATATCGACACCTTCGGCCTCGAGGGCAGCGATCATCACGTCCCCTGCCCAGTCGGTGCCGAATTGCCCAATGTAGCTGGACTCCGCACCGAGCCGATGAGTATAGACCGCCACATTCAGTGCGTTCCCGCCGGGATGCACCATTTGTCGATCCAGATACCAGTCGAGACAATTGTCACCGATGGCTACGACCTTCATGACTGACGCCTCCGCGCGATCAGTAGATCGTGCGGAACATGTAGCGCCGCTGGTCGAGGTTGTGCCCGCGCACCGCCTCGTAGTGCTTGGCGAGCCGCCCGATCACCTTGGGCAGGATCAGCGGGGAGACGATGGCCCGGCCCTCGGCGGTCATGCCGGGCAGGTCGAAGTCACGCACGTCCAGGTAGTGCGCCCGCTTGGTGTAGGTGTCGAGGAAGCGCTGCGCGCGCTCGGCGATCGGACGCGAGGGGTCCTCACCCAGCAGCAGGACGACCGGAGTGTCTTCCTGGACCACCTCGAAGGCTCCCTGGAAGAACTCGCCGGCGTTGAACGAGACGGCGTGCTTCCACTGCATCTCCTGCAAGTAGCACATCGCCAGCCCGTACGCCCAGCCGTGGGAGGGGCCGGAACCCAGCACATAGGTGATCGGCTCGTCCTTCAGTGCGACGGCGATGTCGTGCACGTGCTGCTCCTGGCCTTCCACCGCAGCCCGGAATGCCGCAGGCAGTGCGGCGAACGCCGCCCGGACGGCGGCATAGTCGAGCTCGACACCGAGCGCCTCGCACAGTGCGTACGCGGCCATCAGCTCCAGAATGTCCGACCCTCCCTCGATGGCAAGGGTGGCCGCTTCGGCGAGCGGGCTGTGGGCACGGCACGCGGCGAAGACGGTCGCGCCGGCCTCCCTGGCGTACCGGGCGGCGGCCACCGTCTCCTTGGTCGTGCCGGTGTAGGAGGCGATGATCACAAGCGAACCGGGCCCGAGGGGACGCGGGCGACCGTAGTTGAGCTCGTCGCTCTGGATCTGGAACACCGGGATGTCGACCATGCGGTGCAACAGGTAGAAGGCGGGGAATGACGCGATCAGCGAGCCACCGGCCCCCACGAGGTAGACGTTCTTCAGACCGTTGCGGACACACTCGTCCACAAACTCTCGGACACTGTCGTAGTAACCGACAGTCTTCTCGAGATTGGCTTCGAGGTCTGCCTCGATCGGCGACAGCGGCAACGTTTCGACGGCCATGACTTGAGTGACTCCTTTTCTGTTCATGCAGACGTAGAGGTACCCGGGCACAACTTCGTACGGCAGGCAACGGTCAACCCATCGCGACCCACGCTGGCCGCATTACTGGCTTCATGCTCGGATTTGAGCACGTGCTCAATCCCTCTGTTGAGCACGTTCTCACTCGCGCAGGCCAGATGTCAACACCGTTCGCCAATTTGTTTCAAGAACGTGATGTCGCGGGCCCACGATCCTCGGTTATGCTGCCCGTCGTGCAAGCATCTGTCCCCGCCCAGGGAAGCTCGATCTTCGACGTCGCCCGAGAAGCCGGCGTGTCTCGAGCCACCGCGGCACGCGCCCTCGGCGGCTACGGCTCGGTGAGCGAGGAGGCCCGGCGTCGGGTGGAGGCGGCAGCGGCGAAGCTTGGCTACTCGGTGAACTCCGTGGCCCGCTCGATGGTGACCGGACAGACCATGACGCTGGGCGCATTGATCGCCGACGTCTCAAACCCCTTCTTCGCCCGGGTGATCCGCGGTTTCACCGACGGCGCCCGCAGTGCGGGCTACGACGTCGTCCTGGTCAACACCGACGAGACCGTCGACTCCGAGATCCACGGGCTGAAGGTGCTCACCGAGAAGCGGGTGGACGGCATCCTGGTGGCGCCCGCGAGCGAAGAGGCGAGCGAGCACCTCGCATCCGCGGTCGACCATGGCCAGGCCCTGGTCCAGGTCGACCGGTTCGTGCCCGGTCTCGACACCGATGTCGTTGTGGTCAACAACTACGAGTCCGGCTACCAGGCCGTGAAGCGTGTCATCGCGATCGGGCACACCCGGATCGCGGCGCCACTCCAGCGAACCAGGGGCCATGACGGGCACGCCAACCTCATCTCGTCGATGCTCGAGCGGCACCAGGGCTACCGGGACGCGATGGCCGAAGCCGGGCTCACCGTGCCGTCGGCCTACACCCCCCCGGCACACGGCCGATCCGAGGTACGGACGGCCGTCGCGGGGATGCTCAACAGCGCCGACCGGCCGACAGCGGTCTTCGGGCTTGACGACAGCTTCACCCTGGGCATCATCGACGCCGTGTACGGCTGCGACCTGGTGGTACCCGACCAGGTGTCGATCTTCGGCTTCGACGACACCGAGTGGACGACGGTGGTGCGCCCGCCGCTGTCGGTCATCGCCCAGCCCGCCTACGACCTCGGCACCTGTGCCGCGCAGGCCCTGCTGCACCGCATCCATGCTCCCGACGCCCCCCGCCAGACGCACGTCCTCCCCACCACCTGGATCGAGCGCGGCTCGATTCGCGATCTCACCCGGACGGGCTGAGTCGGCGGGATCGCCGCAGCGATCCCGCCTCCCGGCAGTGCGCTCAGTACTCCATCCGCTTGTAGTACCGGCGGGTGGTCAGCGGATGCCCGGTCAGTGCCTCCACATGCACGCTCAGCCGCTCCAGCACCGTCGCCAGGACGACCGGCGAGACCAGGGCGCGGGTGGTCGCTCCGATTCCGGCCAACTCAAACTCCGCGGTATCGATGACGAAGAGATCGCCGCCGGTTCCCGGCACGAAAGCCTTCACCCTCTCGGCCAGCGGACGACTCGCGTCCTCGCCGGTGAGCAGCACCACCGCCACGTCCTTCTCCACGAGCTCGAAGGTGCCGTGGAAGAAGTCCGAGGCATGGATCGGGCGCGTCCAGATCCACTGCATCTCCTCCAGGATGCACATCGCGAAGTACCAGGCCTCGTACCAGGCGCCGCCGGCCCCGGTGAACATCAGCGGGCGGTCCCGGCCGACCAGGGCCGCGGCCAACTCCTGGGCCCGCGGCTCGAACTCCTGCTTCGCCGCAACCAGCGCCGACGGCAGCAACGCCAGATCAGTGAGGATCTCGTCCAGCCCGGAAAACTCACCGCGCGCCTCCATCAGCGCCAGGGCCAGCACGAGGGTCTGGATCAGGTAGGTCTCGCTGGAGGTGTCGTCTGCCGCCGGAGTGGCAATGTTGATGTCCGACAAGGTGGCCAGCGGCGTTTCGGGCGTGCCGGTGAAGGTCAGCACGTGGGCGCCCCTGGCCTGCGCCGCCTTCATCATCGCGACCGCTTCCTTGGTGGTGCCCGAGACCGAGCAGAGCACGACCAGCGACCGCGGCCCGAGGTTCGCGTTCTCCGTGGCGGCGAGTTCTGCCGCGCGTTCGATGAAGACCGGGAGCGACGAGCGCTGCTGCAGCAGCCTGGCCGCCGGGTAGGTGAGCAACGCGACCCCGCCCGCACTGGCGAAGAAGACGTTGTCGAGTCCTCGGGCGACCTCGGTGGCGGCGGTTCGGCGGATCGCGGCGGACTGAGCGACGGCGAGACGCTGGGTGTCGAAGTGGTGCTGGGGGTCGATGTTGAACATGTGGCTCCTCTTGTCGGACAACTCTAGGTGTTGTCCTACCATAGGGCAGGCGTGGGCGTGCGGAAACCCCGGAAATCCCTCCGGAACCGACAGGGGACGGAGGTCAGCTCGTCCGCAGAACGTTGAAGCCGATCAGGTCCCCGCGGTGGTAGTCGCGCGAGTAGAGCATGCGGTCACCGGCCCGGGTGAAGGAGGTCTCCTCGATCAACAGCCAGGGATCGAGACCTTCCAGGTGGTACTTCCCGGCGAGGTCAACGGGGAGCGCGGACGCCGTGATGCGCGCCGCAGAAGTGGCCAGGTGGTGGCCGTGCGCCTCCAACGCGGCCGTCAGCGACGCCGACCAGTCGCGGTAACGGATCGGGCCCGGCAGCGCCATCCGGGGCACGATGTTCTGGGAGAAGACCAGGGGCCGGTCCCCTGAGACCCGCAAGCGAGTCAGCGCGATCACTGGAGCACCCGGAGCGAGATCGAGCAGCTCGGCGGCACGCCCGTCCGCCTGTGTCTCTTGCACATCCAGCACGGCGGTGGTGATCGAGAATCCGAGCGACTCCAGCATCGCGGTCGTGGACTCGTAACGGGTGACCGGTCGGTCGACGCTCACCGTGCCCATCGGGGAGACGAACCTGCCCCGCCCGCGCACCGAGTAGACCAGCCCGTCCTGCTCGAGAGCCTTCAGCGCTTCCCTGATCGAGGACCGGGACACTCCGTGGCTGCTGGCCAGCTCCGGTTCCGAGGGCAACTGCGCGCCAGGCGCCAGATCCGTCGTGATCCACTGCCGCAACCGGTCGGACAATCCCTTCGTCGCGGACTGGCGACCATCCGACTCGTGCACTCCCACCCCTGTCACCGGACCGGCATCACCGCTGAAGCTAGCACGGCGACAGTGGGCGTGGAAAAGAGATGCCGGGGTGAATACTCGTCCCGGGCGCGCTCACCAGCAGCGCGGAAACCGACGGGTTCGAGGCCGCCTTCGAGCTACTCAGACGAACCACCACACCGACCGTCGTCAACTCCATGACCAAGATGCTCGAGTACCCCTCGACCGGGTCGCCTTCGAGACCGCCCTTGCTCACGCTGTGGCGGACCGGGCTTCTCGCCAGTCTCGGCCTCATGCTCGCTCTCGCAGGCGGTGCGCCTCCACGCTGATCCAGCAACGACGGCATCACCCCTAGAAGGTGTGTGGTGTCCGCGGTTGTCCGCTGCAATGAGAAGGCGGAAGGATGGAATGGGACGTCCTCTTGGCGTGCCTCCTCTGGCTCTTTGGTGCGGATGATCACCATGTGTCCGCGGACGATCACCCTCGTCGCGCCCCCACCAAGTCGAACAAGCACTGGTCTGATCTGCCAGGCTCCACCCCAGCCAGGAGGCGTGCCATTCTTCAGTTCGCCGTGGGGCAGGGCGGCCCTTACCGGGGACGTCCGACCACCTTCCGCACCTAGTCAAAGGCGGTTTTGCCGAACCATTTCCGTGGGGCAGGAGTGGCTACGAGAGGGCTCACCTGACCCGAGACTGCCCCACCACGCCGAGCGAAAGCCCTAGCCAGAGAGATTCGGGTCTGGTCAACAACGGTCACGAGAGAGGACTCGCGATTTCGTGTTTGCCCTAGCCAGAAGCACCTTACGGTGCGCGAGAGAAGAGTTGAACCTCCCACGGGACGCGATCGAATATGCCTCTCACTAGGCGTTATGTGCAGTTCCTGCGGCGCCACCCGAGCCTCGTGGGGCAGATGTGGGGCAGGATTCTCCGAGGTTCGGTACGGCGACGACGTCAGACTGAGCTCGCGCAGCGCTCATCAGAGGCTCTCGAGTGCTGGGACTATTCCGGCTGTCTTCCGATGAACTCGGTCATGCCGGGAACGGTGAAGGCAATGATCCCGTGGTCGGGGGCGTACACGAGACCCTTGTGGATAAGATTGGCTCGGACAGGGCCAAGGGCGTTGATCGTCTTCCGAAGGCGATTTGCTACCTCCCCGGAGCCGACACCGATGTCGCCTTCCGGACACATCGCGCGCAGATACTTCTTCTCTGCCGCCGTGGTCCGGTCCCACCTCGATCGGAAGAACCCCGAGTCGAGCTTGTTCTGACCCAAGGCGACCCCCAATCGGGCATCGGGCTGTTCGATCTGAGACCCAGTCGCAACGTTCCAGGCCTCTTGACCAAACTGCTGGATGAAGTAGGGGTACCGGCCAGAGCTGTTGACGACGAGTTCCAGTGCATCTGGCGCCCAACTCACGCCCTCCGCATCGGCTGGGCGGAGGATGGCTGCCTTGGCGTCCTCGGTTGACAGACGTTCGATGTGGCTGAACTGGAATCGCTCGGTGTACGACTTGGCCTCCGCCAACGTCTGCGGAAGCCTCGGGAGGCCGGCCATCGCGAAGAGGACCGGCCAATTGTCTTGGGCCGCGCTCTGGGCGACGACCGCGAGTGTGGTGAGTTCATCGCTGGAGAGATCCTGAGCCTCATCGATCAGGACGGCCAGCCCGACGTGGGATTCGCCGGCTGCGAGTGCAACATCCTTGATGATCCGCTTCAGGTCGGTCTCAAGGATCCCGCTGTCGGCACCACCTCCGGAGGCGTCGGCCAGATCGAGCCCAAACGTCCAAGTGCCTGCGGCATCGTAGGAGGCCTTGAAGGAGACCGCGGTTCGGAGCGCCCTGAGTAGCCTCTGGCCAGCGGATGGTTTCGCGATGTCGGACAGCGGCTCATAGAGCCCTTCGCCCAGCAGCTCTCGGAGACTTCGGCCGGCGCCCGCCTCTACCTGAACCACGAGCCAGTTGCGGGCTTGGGCGTCGTGGCGTAACTGCGTCAACAGCACCGTCTTGCCGACACCGCGCAGACCGAACAAGACCAGCGGCTGGTCAGTGATCCCCCGCTCGCATCTCTGGAGGGCAACCGACCAGGCAGCCAGCTCGGCATCGCGTCCAACGAGCGCTGACGGCTTGCGGCCAGCCCCGGGCACGTAGGGATTCCTGACGGCATCCACGGCATCTCCTAACAGGTTGGACCTAAGTATAGTGTTCCGCTATACGCACCTACACATCTCTACACTTGGGGCCACCCGACTACCTCGACGCCGACGTGCCCGTCCCCAAGGCCCAGTACGCCCGGCGCCGCGTGGCGTGCCGACAACTAGGGTCCTCGACCAGCACGAGGCGCTGGTCGTCGGGTGTCGCACGCAACCTCGGAGTGCATCCAAAACGGGGTCTGTCCGATGAAGGTGTAAGTGGCGTTCATCTTTAGCGGTTCTTCGTGGCCGCGGGCATGCGGTCGGCGAAGGTGACGGCGAAGGCGTTGAGGGCTGGCTTCCACCGCACAGCCCATCGTGTCTGACCGGTGCCTTTGGGGTCCAGTGATCGGGTGACCAGGTACCGGGTCTTCATCGCGGCCTGCTCGCTGGGGAAGTGGACCCGGGCCCGGACCGCGCGCCGGTAGCGGGCGTTCAGGCTCTCGATCGCGTTGGTGGAACACAGGACCCGGCGGATCTCGACGTCGCGTATAGGCCAGGAACGGGGTGAACTCTTCCCAGGCGTTACGCCACAGCCCGACGATCGCCGGGTAGGGCCGGCCCCACTTGTCCAGGAACACGTCCAGTTCGTGCTCGGCCGCGTCCCGGCCGGGGCGGTGTACACCGGCTTCAGGTCGTGGCTGATCTGGTCCCAGTACTTCCGGGAGGCGTAGCGGAAGGTGTTGCGGATCAGGTGGATGATGCAGGTCTGAACCGTGGTCCGCGGGAACACCGCGGTGACGCTGTCGGGCAGCCCCTTCAATCCGTCACAGACCAGGAAGAACACGTCGGTGACGCCGCGGTTCTTCCTGGTCGGTGAGTACGGCCAGCCAGTACTTGGCCGATTCCCCGCCACCCTGCCCGGGCCAGATTCCGAGAATGTCCTTGTGACCGTCCAGATCGACCCCGAGCGCAGCGTAGAACGGCTGGTTGGCGACCTGCCCGTCCCGCACCTTGACCACGATGGCGTCGATGAAGATCGCCGCGTAGATCGACTCCAACGGCCGGGCCCACCAGGTGTTCATCTCCTCGACGATCTTGTCGGTGATCCGGCTGATCGTGTCCTTGCTCACCGACGCGCCGGACACCTCAGCCGGATGCGCGCTGATCTCCCCGGTCGTCAGGCCCTTCGCGAACAGGCTGATCACCAACGTGTCCACATCCGAGAGCCGGCGCTGACGCTTACCGACCAGCTGGGTTTCGAAGCTGCCCTGGCGATCTCTCGGCACACTGATCTCGACCTCGCCACAGTTGTCGGTGACCACCGTCTTGGCACGCGTCCCGTTACCGGAGTTCCCGCCGTTACGGCCCTCCACAGCGTGCTTGCCGTAGCCCAGGTGATCGGTCATCTCCTCCTGAATGGCAGTCTCGGGCGACGGTGGGGCCGCCGGGACGTCGGCCGGGTCCGGGCGGCCCTCCGCTCGGGCGTTGCGGGCGACCCAGGCTCGGGCCCACGGAGAACCAGGTCCGGTCGCTATTCGGACATGGGGTCGCCGGGACCTTGCCCGGCGGGGTGCCGGAAGAGCGGGAATCGCCGTTCCCCGCGCACTGCGTGGCGCCGTCGCCGGCGGCGTGATCACAACCCTGACGCTGCTCAGCGGGGGCTTCGAGGCCGACTGAGCTCCACACCCGCCAGACCCGGCGCAGGCACGACACGAGCAGCGTCGTTGGTGGCGGGTCGGGGCCGAGAGGTGCCTCATGCAGGGGCGCCCGCGAAGCCTCCTCTCCGGAGCCCGGGCGGGTCAGTTGGCTTTGCGGCGGGGCGGTGTCGGCGGGGTTGAGCCGGTCGCGGTGCGCGGTCAGCTCGGCGGTCTGGGCCGGGAACAGCACACCGGCGTCGAGTCAGACCGCCTTCGCCGCCCAAGGGACGGCAGCCGAAGCGAACCAGTTCCAGCCGCGGGCGTCCCAGAGCGCCGCCTGGGCGGCGAGGCGCCCGGCGTAGTCGCTCCAGTCCGTGGCCCCGCGGCGGACCCAGCCCTTCTCGGCCGCGCCACCCAGGCGCGGGAGGAGCATGAACTCGAGTTCATCGCGGTTAGCGATGGTCTCGCACCAGATCGCGGCTTCGACGCCGGCGATCTGGTCGTCGGAGTCCACTCCCGGGGTGTCATCGACAGGGTCCCACTCCACCCCGTGCCGCAGCGACATCGCCGGGTAGACCGGCAGCCCGACCCGTGCCCGCATCTCCTCCTGGGCGGGGTCGGCGGACGCTTCGGCGTGGGGCTGATCGAAGTACAGGCGGCTGATCGGGGAGATCAGGAGCCTCACGCCCGCCTCGAGCGCGCGCGGCAGGTCGTGTTCGGCCTTGGCCATCGTCTCGGCGATCAGCGGCAGCATCTCCGCCGGGATCATGGCCTGGAGGGCCTCGTTGTCCATCATGTCGCCGGGCTCGCGCGAGTCGATCCAGTACTGGGCGATGTCGTCCGGCCCGATAGCGGCCCGGGCCACCTCCTGCCAGCCGACCGCGAGCCGAGCGCGGGCGCGGACCAGCCCGATGGCCCGCTCGACGAACGCCGCGTGGGCCTCGTCGGCCATGCCGAACGCCTCGTCGCCACCGACGTGGACGTAGGCGCTCTGCGGGAACTGGGGGACGACCGCGTCCAAGACGTCTTCGACGAAGGTCCACGTCTCCGCGCGCTGCGGGTCGAGGGTCCCGATCGCGAGCCCCGGGGCCACCTCACCGAACGCGCTGTCCATCGGCGCGAGTTCAGGATAGGCCCGGAAGATGGCCCCGGTGTGTCCGGGCATGTCGATCTCCGGCACCAGCGTGACGAAGCGCGCAGCCGCGTACTCGACCAACCCGGCCAGCTCGGCCAGCGAGTAGAAGCCGCCCCGACGATCGCCCATCGCACCGGCCCCGCCGATCGCGGTCAACTCGGGACGAGACGGAACCTCGATCCGCCAGCCCTGATCGTCACTCAGGTGCAGGTGCAGCACGTTGAGCTTGTGCAGCGAGCACATGTCGATGACCCGGCGCACCGTCTCGGGGCCGTGGAAGGTGCGGACGACGTCGAGGGAGAGTCCGCGCCAGCCGAACCGGGGACCGTCGACGATCTCCGCCGTCGGCAGCGTCGCGACACCGTCGTGCGCGCCCGCGGCGATGAGTTGGCGGAGCGAGGTCAGGCCACGGTGGACACCCTCGACGGTGGTGCCCCACACCCGCAACCCGTCGGTGGTGATGCTGATGCCGTGGCGCTCGTCGCCGTCCGTGCCCGACTTGCCGTCGGCGCGGACTCCGCCCGCAGGGGCGACGGCGTCGAGGCCGTCCCCGGCCAGGGCAACCGTGATGGCTGGGGCCCCGGGCGCCGCTGTCGCGAGGGACAGCGCGAGCCCGGTCTCCAGTTTCACATCGTCGACGAAGCGCTGCGCCGTGACGAAGAGCTCCCTGGGACAGGCGACAACACTCAGGCCGTCGCCCCCGAGTTCGACGTGGTCAGTCAGTTCGGTGGCGTGGGCGGGTGCCGGAACGATCGGAAGAGTCATGTTCGCAATTCCTATCGGACGGACTTGATCGGGACGATGGAGACTGCGCCCGCCACGGCGAGCAGGACGGCGACCGGGAAAAGGGCGGAATAGCCGAACGCGACCACGATGGCCCCGCCGAGGAAGGGGCCGATCGTCTGAGGGAGGGTGGCGGCGATGTTGAGGACGCCGAGGTGCTTCGCGAACGTTCCCTCGGAGGGCAGGACCTCGCTCATCAACGCGGCGTCGACGGACATGTACGCACCGAACCCGAGACTGCAGATCGCGGTGAACACGATCATCCCGGTCACCGTGGGCAGGAGCAACGGAACGATCATCGCGACGCCCATCACGACCGCCGCGGCGATGACGATGGGCTTGCGGCGACCGATCCGGTCCGACAGCGGACCGGAGAAGGCCAGCGACACCATGACGGCGACGAGGTTGATCAGGCCGAGCACCGGGATCGGGCCCGGACCGATCCCTCCGCACTCAGGCACCGTGGCGACCACTCGCCGAGTACCTCGCCCGCCAGCGACCGGCGAACGTCCTCCGGATGCCGTAGGAGGTCCGCCTCCGCTTCGCCAGCAGCGAACCCCGGGGCAGGTGGACCGCGCTGCAGCCGCCAGCGTCACGCCGGGTCGACGGACACTCCCTGGAAGCCGAACCGGAAGGTCAGATTCTGGCCCACCGGCAGCCGGTACTCAGGGTGGGTCCGGGCTCCCCAGGAGTCGTCGCCCGCGACGCCCCGCCGCATCAGCGCCGGACGCAGCACCGTCCGGTGGATCGGCGGCAGCTCGTTCGGGTGCAGCGCGTTCTCGATCTCGAACGGCGTCCACGGCAGCGCGGAGAACTCCATGCCGCCCGCACAGTCGAAGCGCAGCCCGGCGCCATCGTCGTCGGTCACCTCGGCCCAGCGGACGCCCGTGTGGCTGCCCGCCTCCTGCGGACGGACGTACGGGGTCAGCTGGGCGGCCACCTCGCCCGAGTACACCCCCAGACGCGCGCCGCGCCGCCGATCGACGTAGCTCTCCTCGGGTCCTTCGCCGTACCACCGCAGGCGGCGCAGGTCCGCGTCCGCGGCGAGCAGCAGGCCGAACTCCGGCATGTCGGGCAGCCCGTCACCTGGACGCACCGTCACCGTCACCTCGATCCGGCCGTCGCCGCTCACCCGGTAGGCGACCTCGCACTCGCTGGCCGGTGTCGTGGGCAGGTCGTAGGTGTAGCGCACCTCGACCGCGTCCGGATGGACTCGGACCCGGGGGTCCTCCAGTCTCGCCGTGGCGTAGCGGCTGGCAAGGAGCCAGGGTCCGTCGACGAACGGGGCACCCCAGCCCCGTTCGTTCGACGTGGGCGCGTGCCAGAAGTTGGGCCGCGGGATGCCCCGCAGCAGTTCCCTGCCCTCTTCCGGGGTCGGGCCGTAACGGTAGGAGACCAGTCCGCCGTACAACCGGGAGAACAGGGCGCTGAAGTGCTCCCCCCGGACGCCGATGTTGTGGATCCCCTCGATGAGTTCTGGTGGCCGGTTCCCGGCAGGCTCGACCAACCGTTGGCCGAACACCGCCTGCTCCCAGGCCACTTGGTGGTCGGCAGGTGCCCAGTCCGTCGACGCGCCCAGCCGGAACGACACCTCGACGGTGAACTCGCCGGCCTGGTCGGGCAGCTCCAACGGTAGCCGGTACGTCCGGGTCTCTCCGGGCGCGACGTCGGTCTCGACGACCTGCTCGGCCAGCACCTCACCCTCGCGCGCCAGGGTGGCCACGCACTCGTACGCCGCCGACGACGTGAACAGCAGCCGGTTCTCCACCTCGACGCCGTCGCGGGAGATCGCGATCCGGAACGGCTGGTAGAGGTAACGCACCTCCTGCAGCTTCGGCGTGGGGGTGTGGTCGGCGAAGAAGACCCCGTTGGCGCTGAACTCGAAGTCGGCGGGGCGGTCGCCGCAGTCACCGCCGTAGCCGAAGAATTCGCGTCCGTGCCGGTCGACAAGCCGGATCGCCTGGTCGGCGAAGTCCCAGATGAACCCGCCCTGGAACAGGGGCTCGCGGTAGGCCAGGTCGACGTAGGCGTCGACCGCGCCGAACGAGTTGCCCATGGCGTGGGCGTACTCGCACAGGATGAACGGCTTGTCGCGGTGCGTGGCCAGATAGGTCTCAACCTCGGCGGCGGGGGTGTACATCTGGCTGGTGACGTCGGTGGTCTGGGGGTAGCGCGGGTCCCAGTGGACTCCCTCGTAGTGCACCGGGCGGGTGTCGTTGGCGCGGAACCAGTCAGCGACGGCGAGGATGTTCGTGCCGCCGAAGGACTCGTTGCCGCACGACCACATCACGATGCAGGCGTGGTTCTTGTCCCGCTGGTACATGTTGGCCGCGCGGTCCAGCAGCGCGTCCCGCCACTCCGGTCGGTCGCCGGGCACCACGTCCTCGATCGGGATCCGGCCCAGCCGGTGGTTATCCCAGCTGCCGTGGCCCTCCAGGTTCATCTCGTCGATCACGTACAGCCCGTAGCGGTCGCACAGTTCGTAGAAGAACGAGTTGTTCGGGTAGTGGCTGGTGCGCACCGCGTTGATGTTGTGCGCCTTTATCAGCCGGATGTCGGCCTCGGTCTGCTCGCGGGTCATCACCCGTCCCTGCAGACCGAACTCGTGCCGGTTCACGCCGTTGAACACGATCCGCCGGCCGTTGATCTTCAGCAGCCCGTCCTCGATGCCGAACCGGCGGACGCCGACCTGCTGCGGCACGTACTCGACCAGCTGGCCTGCGTCGTCCAGCACCTCGATCACCAGGTCGTACAGGTGCGGATCCTCCGCGCTCCACAACCGTGGAGCCGGGACGCGGACGGTGAGCGTGCCGTCCCCGGCGTCGGTCAACCCGTCCACCCCGGCGAGCGTAGCCCGGACGCTCCCCCGTCCGGCGAGCGTGACCCGTACGGACACCACCGCCTCGGCGAGGTCGTCGGCCACCTCGGTCATCACCTGGATGTCCTCGGCGTGGACCGCAGGCCGCCGGTACAGCACGACGTCACGGAACAGGCCGGAGAACCGGTAGAAGTCCTGGTCTTCGATCCAGGAGCCGGCGCTGAACCGGAACACCTGGACGGCCAGGGTGTTCTCGCCGTCGACGAGAGCCTCCGTGAGGTCGAACTCCGAAGGGGTGAACGTGTCGGTGCCGTAGCCGATCCAGATGCCGTTCAGCCAGACAGCGACTGCGCTCTCGGCCCCGAGGAAGGACACGCTGAGTCGCTCGCCTCCGGCCAGCGACCGGTCGAGCGTGAACGTCCGCAAGTAGCTCGCCACCGGGTTGAAGCGCTGCGGCACCCCAGGGGGCTCGAGCGTCTCCAGACCGTCCCACGGGTACTGCACGTTGGTGTACTGCGGACGCCCGTAGCCCTGCAACTGGATGTGCCCGGGAACCTCGATGTCGTCCCAGCCCGAACAGTCGAACCCGGCCGCCTCGAACCCGGCGACCGCCTCGGCCGGGTTCATGGCGTAGTGGAACTTCCAGACCCCGTTGAGGCCTTGCTCGAAGCTGCTCGTCCCGGACGCCGCCTCAGCGGCGTCCGCGAACCAGCGGTGGTCGGAATGGGCGGGCAGCCGGTTCTCCGACACGTAGGTGGGATCGGCGATCCTGGCGATGTCGAACGTCACTTGATGGCTCCTGTGATTCCTTCGGCGAAGCTGCGCTGCAGGACCAGGAAGACCACCATCGCCGGCAGCGAGGCGATCAGCACCGCCAGCATCAGCACGCCGTAGTCGGTCACGTAGCCCGCCCGCAGGTTCGAGATCAGCATGGGCATGGTCTGGTAGGCGTTGTTGACCAGGATCACCTTCGGCCAAAGGAAGTTGTTCCAGGCGGCCATGAACGTGATCACGGCCGCGGCAGCCAGCGTCGAGCGCATCGTGGGCAGGTAGATCCGCCCGAAGATGCTCAACTCGCTCAGCCCGTCGATCCGGGCCGCCTCGATGATCTCGTGGGGGAACGACCGGGACGCCTGCCGGAACATCAGCACCAGGAACGGCGTGGCGATCGCCGGCAGGATCACCGCGAAGGTCGAGTTCACCATCTTGAAGGTCGCGAACATCTGGAACAGCGGGATCATCGTCGCCGCGAACGGGATCATCATCGCCAGCAGCAGGACGGCCATCAGCCGGTCCTTGCCCCGGGAGTGGTAGACCTCGAACCCGTAGCCCGCGATCGAGCACACCAGCAGCGCCAACACCGTGGTCGCCACCGCATAGAGCGTGGAGTACCACAATGCCGAGCCCAGGTTCTGGGAGGCGACCAGATTGGTGAAGTTGGCGATCAGGTTCCCTCCGGGCAAGAGCCGGGATCCCAGCACGTCCTGGCTGGTGTTCGTCGCCGACACCAGCATGAAGTACAACGGGAACACCGAGGCCACCGCGGCCAAGGAGAGGAATACGTAGCCGGGAACCCGGCGGAGCTTGCGATTAGTCACGCTTGTCACCAACCTTCATCTGGATCCATGCCAGCACGGCGACCATGATCAGGATCGCGTAGGACAGCGCCGCCCCGTACCCGAAGTTGGGGTTCTTCTGGAAGGACAGCTCGAACAGGTAGTGCGACATCGACATCGTCGTGTACGACGGTCCGCCCTGGGTGAGGTTCCAGGACTCGTCGAACAGCTGGATGGTGCCGTTGGTGGACATGATCGCGGTCAGCAGGATCATCGGCCGCAACTGCGGGACGGTCACGTACCAGAAGGTCTGGAAGGCACCTGCGCCGTCGATCTTCGCCGCCTCGAAGGTGGAGCGGTCGAGGTTCTGCAGCGCTGCCAGATAGAACACCATGTTGTAGCCGGTCCAGCGCCATAGCAGGCCGAGGATGATCACGAAGCGGGCGGTGCCGGTCTGGCCGAGCCAGTTGATCGGCGAGTCGATGAAGTGCATACCCATCAACGCGTCGTTGACGATGCCGTCGTTGGCGAACATGGTACGAAACACCAGCGAGTACGACACCAGGCCGACCGCGCAGGGCAGGAAGATGGCGGTGCGCCACAGGCCCTTGAACCGCAGGTTCGGGTCGTTGAGCAGGTTGGCCAGGACCATCGCGACCACCAGCATGATCGGCACCTGGATGATCAGGTAGATGAACGTGTTCTGGACGGTCAGTCCGAAGATCTCGTCGGAGAACAGGCGCTGGTAGTTGGACCAGAGCGGGTCGGCCCAGTTCATCCTGGTGCCACGGCCGGTCTGCAGGGACAGCAGGAACGCCTGGATCATCGGCCAGAAGTTCATCACCAGGATCAGCAGGGCGGCGGGCAGCAGGAACACCCAGCCAGTGAGGCTGCGCCGACTCTCGATACCGAGTCGGCCGCGATTGTGGGGAGAGCGGGCAGGAGTCGCGTCCGGTGGCCGGGTTTCGGCATACCGCGACGTCGGGGTACTTGCAGACACGGTTTTCCACCTCTCGGCCGGGTGGGGGCCGCTCACTGCGGCCCCCACCCGTGGTCAGGATCGGACAATCACTTCATGGCGAACTCGACGGTCTTCTGGGCCTCGTCGAGTGCGGTGTTCGGATCGGTGCCGTTCAGGATCTTGGTGACCGCGGCGCTCATCGCGTCCCGACCCTCGTAGTAGTAGACGCCGGTGTTGTTCTTGGGCACCTGCTTGGAGAACTCGATCACCTTCTGGAACACCGGTTGCCCGCCGAAGAACTCCTGCGGCTCGGCGTACACGCTGCTCTCGGCCATCGGCAGCCAGTTCGCGACCGCGCCCGAGGACGGCAGGATCGTCTCGTACAGTTCCTTGGAGCCGGCGAAGGTCTTGCTCAGGAAGTCGGCGGCCAGTTCCTGGTTGGCGTTCGGGCTGATCGCCCAGGACGAGCCGCCGTTGGCGGAGTAGTTGGTCGCGCCCGGCACGCCGTTCAGCTTGGGCAGGTTGGTGATCGCCCACTTGCCGGACTGGTCGGTGGCCTTCTGCAGCGAGCCCATGATCCACACGCCGTTGATCGTGCCGGCCACGTTCGAGTTCACGAACGAACCCACGTACTCGTCCCAGGAGTTCACCTCGACGAGAATGCCGGACTTCACCATCTCGTTGTAGACGTCGATCGCCTTCAGCAAGGCCTGGTTGCCGCTGATGGTCGGGTTGCCCGCCTCGTCGAACAGGCTCGCCCCGGCGCTCTGCAGCATCATCATGATCATGTCGCCGGAACCCGCGGTGCCCGACAACAGCGGCTTCTTGGTCTTGGCCAGTACCTGCTTGCCCTTGGCGATGAAGTCGCTCCAGGTGATGTCGGTGAAGTCGTCGATCGTCATGCCCGCTTCCTTCAGCACGTCGGTGCGCAGAGCGGTGATGGCGGTGCCGTTGTCGAACGGCAGCCCGAAGTGGGTGCCGTCGACAGTGGAGTAGGCGGTGACGCCGGCGGGGAACTGGTTGAAGTCGACTGCGGACTTCGAGAAGTCACTGAACAGCTCGGGGTAGTTGATCACGTTCTTCTGGAAGGCGTTGTTCTGCATCAGGAAGATGTCGGGGAGCTGGTCAGTGGCCTTGGACTGGGCCAGCGTGGTCAGCTTGGTCTGCACGTCGTCCCACGGCGTCTCGACGACGTTGACCTTCACGTCCGGGTTGTCCTTGGCGTAGATCTTCGCGGCCTCGTTCATCGCGTAGATGTTGAAGGCCGGGTCCCAGCACCACACCGTCAGCGTGCCGGACTTGCCCCCGCCGGACGCGGGGGCGCCGGTCGCGCTCGGGGTCGTAGGCCCACCGCCACAGGCGGCCAGGGCGAAGGCCAGCGGCGCAACCAGCGTCAGCGAGGCGAACTTCCTTAGCTTGTTCATCGAGTGACTCTCTCGTGTTGATCGCACCGAGGCGCGGGCCAGTGCCGTCCCGGAGGGCATCCTTACCCTCGCCGACATCGGGGCAGCTAGCCACGATGGCAACGTAAACATAACATCCTCGAAGAGGAGCTGTCACCACTCTGAACGGTCACAATCTGATAACGGTGCCCTTCTGTGGCGAGCCGATGGTGACGTCCCCAGAGGTTAGGCACAGGGCGATACGATCGGCTCATGCCCACTGCTGCTCGTCGTGGCCGCAAGAAGACCGGCCCCTCGATCGAGGACGTCGCCCGCCTGGCTGGGGTCTCCGCCCAGACGGTGTCGCGGGTGTCGACCGGCGCGAACCCCGTCCGCGAGTCGACCAGAGCGCGAGTTCTGGCGGCGATGGATCAACTCGGCTATTCGCCCAACCGGGCAGCGCGGGCGCTGCGGAACGGCACATTCGGCACGATCGGGCTGGTTGCCCACCGCTTCGAGCGCACCGGCGAGGCGCTGATCACCGCCGCCGTCGCGGAGGCGGCTCAGGCCGCTGGCTACGCGATCACCCTGCTGGGCGTCCGCGGCCCCGAAGCCACCGACTGGGAGCACTCGGCGCAGCGGTTGACCCATCAGGGCGTGGACGGACTGATCATCATTCGCGCCGAGCAGACGGCCCCTGAAAGCCTTGCCCTTCCGGCCGGCCTGCCGGTGGTTGCTTCCGACTCCCGTTTCGTGGGCTACTACCCGACCGTTGCGGCCGATCAGACCCAGGGCACCCAGGATGCCGTCAGTCACCTGCTGGAGCTGGGCCATCGGACGATCCATCACATCGCCGGGCCGGCGGACGCAATGGCGTCCCAGGTGCGCACCGGGACCTGGCGACGTCGCCTCGAGGAGGCAGGCGTCCGCCCGCCGGACCTCTGGCGAGGAGACTGGACGGGTGGCTCGGGCTACCGTGCGGGTCTCCAGATTGCCGCGGACCCGTCGATCACCGCGGTCTTCTGCGCCAACGACGAGATGGCGTTCGGCCTGATGCGAGCACTGTACGAGGCCGGACGGCGGGTACCCGAGGACGTCTCTGTGGTGGGCTTCGACGGGATCGCGCTGAGCGAGTTCTCCGCACCGGCGCTGACCACGGTGCGGCAGGACTTCGGCACCGTCGGCCGCGAACTCGTCCGGCTCGTGATCGAACAGATCCGGTCCGCGGGCGTCCCGCCCCAGGTCCGCCTGCTCGTGCCTACCGAGCTGATCGTCCGAAGCACCACCGCTCCGCCGCCGGTGCGGTGATCAGCTCGGCTCATCGGGTGGTTCGTTTCCTCCGAGCTCGACCCCGACGGCGGCTCCATGACCCGAGGAGCAGCCCCGGTGCCATCGGCCGCAGCAAGGTCAAGCGGAGCTGCGCAGCGGAGACACTGTGACGTCGTGGATGGTTCGGATCATCACCACCTGTCGCCGGCCGCCAACGCCTGCTCCACCTCGGCGCGGCTGAGCGCGTCGGTGAGGTGGATCGCGCCGGAGGACTGCCGGACCTTGAACCGGCTGATCTCCGCGGGCAGGTCAGGGAAGTCGACCGCCACCCCCAGGTCGTAGATGCGCACGGTCACGTCGTTGGCAGCCGCGAGAGCCGACACCCCGGCGTGACCGCCGGCGATCCCGTACACCATCGCCGGCGTGATCGCCGCCGGGTACGCCGACACCCCGTCCGCAGACACCCCGTGGTCCCCGGCGAACACCACGACCCGGACGTCGTCAAGCTGGCGGGGCGGGCAGGTGCCCTGGCAGGACGCCACCCAGGCCGCCAACGTATCCAGCTCGCCCAGGGCGCCGAGCGGGTTGGCCTGCCCGTCACTGAGGGTGCGGGCCGCGGCGTATGCGGCGTTGCTCGGGGCCAGGACGGGGGTGCCAGCAAGAAGGCGAGAGCGAGGTTGACCGGCCCGGCGACGGCGCCCTTCACCGCGGCCAGCCAGACGGGGTCGTTGCGGGCCACAGCGCGGGTGAGGTTGTTGTCGATGCCCCAGCACAGGCAGGCGCCAAGCACGGCAAGGGTGGGGCCGGTGCCGGCGAACTGTGGTTGCCCGGGCCAGCCGAGCACCGCCGCGCCGGCGGCGATCAACGCGAAACCGATGACGATCCTGCGACTCGTGGCCTCCCTGAACACCAGCCAGGCGACTAGAGCGGTGAACAGCGCTTCGGCGTTGAGCAGCAGCGATGCGCCGCTGCCCGGCATCGCAACCAGCCCCAGCATGAGCAACACCGGGGCGAGGACACCTCCGAACAGCACGGCGCCGGCCAGGGGCGCCACCTCCGCGGGCGGAATCAGCACTCTGGGGGAGCGTCGCGCGATTCGCCACAGCGACAGCGTCAGGCCGGAGGCGGTGTAGAGCAGGCCGGCGAGGAGCCAGGGGGTGGTGTGGCCGAGCAGCAGTTTTCGCGATCTGGGTGCCGGCGCCGAACAGCGCTGAGGCGGCAAGCCCGGCGGCAGCCCCGCTCCGGGATCGAGTGCCGCCGGTCATCGCCGCACCCCGCCGGGCGGGCATGGGAGGATGCGCGGGTGGCAGGAATCCTGGTGGCGGGCACTTCGTCGGACGCCGGCAAGTCGCTGATCGTCGCCGGGCTGTGCCGTGCGTTCGCCCGGCGCGGCGTGCGGGTGGCGCCGTTCAAGGCGCAGAACATGAGCAACAACTCGATGGTCTGCCCGGACGGTTCCGAGATCGGACGCGCCCAGTACCTGCAGGCCCTGGCGGCCGGGGTAGAGCCGTCCGCACTGTTGAACCCCGTATTGCTCAAGCCCGCCACGGACCGCCGGGCATTCATCGTGCTCGGCGGCCAGCCTGGGGGAACCCTGGAGGCCGGCGAGTACACCAACGGTCGTGCCCGGCTCGCGGCGGCGGCCTTCGACGCCTACCGGCAGCTGGAGGCCAGCTACGACCTGGTGGTGGCGGAGGGCGCAGGCTCGCCGGCCGAGATCAACCTGCGGACCGGTGACTACGTGAACTTCGGTCTGGCCAGGGAGTTCGGGCTGCCGGTGGTGCTGGTCGGGGACATCGACAGAGGCGGGGTGCTGGCCTCCATCTACGGTCACTGGGCGATCGGCGACGACGACGACCGGGCCACCCTGGCCGGCTACCTGATCAACAAGTTCCGCGGCGACCAGTCGGTCCTCGACCCGGGGCTGGTCGAGCTCACCGCCCGCACGGGCCTGCCCTGCCTGGGCGTGGTGCCCTGGTTGGACCAGGTGTGGCTGGACAGCGAGGACGCGCTGGCCTTCGCCAAGTGGCCGCGCCTGCCCGGCCGTGCCGGGACGCTGCGGGTCGCCGCGGTCCGGTTTCCGCGCATTTCGAACGCCACCGATCTGGACGCCCTGGCCGCCGAGCCCGGCCTGGACGTGTTCGCCACTGCCAGCCCGTCCGACATCGCGAGCGCTGACCTGGTGGTGCTGCCGGGGAGCCGCAGCACCGTGGCCGACCTGGACTGGATGCGCCGCCTCGGCCTCGCTGAGGCTCTGGCGGCCCGCGCTGCGACCGGTGGACCGATCCTCGGTATCTGCGGCGGGTACCAGATGCTGACCGAGGTGATCGACGACCCGATCGAAACCGCCCTGGGCACCGAGCCGGGGCTTGGCCTGCTGCCGGCGACGGTCCGGTTCAACGCCGAGAAGGTCCTCGGAAAGCCGTCCGGCAGTTGGCGCGGGCACACGGTGACCGGCTACGAGATCCACCACGGGGTGGTCGAGCCGTCCGGAGGGGAGCCGTTCCTCGACGGGGTGCGGGACGGCAACACCTGGGGCACGATCTGGCACGGCGCGTTCGAGAATGACGGCTTCCGCCGCGCCTGGCTCACCGAACTGGCCGGCACGGTCGGCTCGGCCTGGCAGCCCGTCCCGGACGCCCCAGGTTTCGTCGAGCGTCGCACCCAGATGCTCGACGAACTGGCCGACGCCCTGGAGCAGCACGCCGATGTGGATGCGCTGCTGCGACTGGCTCGCAGCTGAGCTGCAACGCATCCCGGACCTCGCCATCATCGTCGTCAGGCTGCGCCCTCGCCGAGGTCCCCGGCCGCCCGCACTGCGGCGACGAGTCCGGGCACGTCGGTGACTGATCCCGAGGGAAGACCGAGCGCGGCGGCGGCCTGCAGCACCAGCGGTCGCCGGAGCCGGGCCGCCGCCACGAGGGACTCGTCGGACAGCAGATCAGCGGGTAACCCGTGGCGGACCTGACCGTCCACCAGCACGGCGACCGAGTCGGCCCACCACAGGGCGAAGTCGACCTCGTGGGTGGAGATCACCACCGTGGTGTGAGCTTCAAGCAGCCTCTGCAGGGCGGCGACCATCTCGTCCACCCCTTGCGGGTCGAGCCCGGCGGTGGGCTCGTCGAGCAGCATGACGCACGGCTGCATTGCCAATGCCCCGGCGATCGCGACCCGCTTTCGCTGCCCGTAGGACAATTCGTGGATCGGCCGCTCCGCGAGGTCCTCGATGGACAGAACGGCCAGCGCCTGCGCCACTCGCTGTCGTACCTCGGCTTCGCTCAATCCGAGGTTCAGTGGACCGAAGGAGACGTCGCGGTACACATCGGCGGCGAACAACTGGTCGTCGGGGTTCTGTGCGACCAGCTGGACGATCTGCCGGTGCGTCCGAAGGCCGGACCGGTCGAACGCCACGGCAGCGCCGTCGACCAGGACGTTGCCGTGGCCCGGCTTGACCGACCCGGCCAGCGTTCGTAGCAGCGTGGTCTTGCCCGAGCCGTTGGCGCCGAGCAGGGCGAGGCGCCGTCCGCGCGGGATCTCGAGGTCTGCGCCGCGGAGCACTTGCCGGTGCCCGAAGGCAACCTCAAGACCTTCGGCGGAGAGTTGGCGGTGGCTCATCGCAACACCATCCAGCCCACCGAGCCGGCAACCAGCATTGCGAGTGTCGCGACGCTGGTGACCAGGAAGCCGGTGGACCTGGTCCGTGCCGGTTCCAGGGTCCGTAGCGTGTCTTCGTAGCCCCGTGCAGCAAGCCCCGCTTCCAGGCGACGGGCCCGGTCCCAGGAGCGGAGCAACAGCACCGCCACCCCCATGGACGCCGAGCGCATCGCTGCGGATCGGGTGGAATAGCCCAGCCGTGCCTCCTGCGCCTGGTGGATCGCTCCAGCGCTCTCCAGTAGGCCGAAGCTGAACCGATAGATAAGTGCCGCGATCTCGATGAGCGGGTCCGGGATGCGGGCATGCCGCAGGCTGGACAGCAGGTCGATCATCGGGGTCGAGCAGGCGAGGGTGAACATCGCCAGGGTGGCCGCGACCGCACGGACGGCAAGTTGCGCGGCTTGATCCAGACCGGCAGGGGTGACCTGCACGCGCAGGCTGGCGCCCCAGCTGACGCTTACCGCGACCGTCGCCACGCCGATCAGGATGGAGACCAGCGGCAGCCACACGATGCGGCCCAGCCGGGTCCAGCCGACGCGGATCGGGCCCAGCAGCAGCACCAGGCTAAGCACAGCAACCGCGGCGCCACCGGGGAATGGCGGTAGCGAGATGGCGGCCAGGAGCAGGCCCAGCGACAAGGTGCCCTTGTCCCTGACCGAACGCGACCGCCAGGGGCTGGACCACGCTGCGTGGTCCAGCGCCAGGCCGTGCGCCATCAGGTCGCGGGCTCGGGAGCGGGCCCGTTGGGTTCAGCGGTCGCGGGCGACCGTTCACTGCGACGACGCCCCCACAGTCCGCCGATGGCGAATCCGAGGACGGTGCCGCCGAGAGCCGCCTGCAGTGCGAACAGTCCGGACTCGACTTCTCCGGATTCCGGCTGGAAGAAGGGCTCGAACCACGGCTGGTAGTCCGGGTTGGACTCCTGGATGGTGCTGGTGGCAACCGAGTCGGTGCCGGCGAAGCGTTCGTAGGGGTCGGTGTGAAGCCCACCGACAACGAAGCTGATCCCGAAGATCAGGACAAGCGCGGCAATGAGGGCGATGGTGGTCCAGGTCTTCCTGCTCATCTCAGGCCACCGCTTCCTTCACGACCGGGCGCAAGATGCCGAGGCGTTCCAGCTCGGGCTTGGCGACATCGGTGAGCAGCCGGAACACCAGCACCCCCAGGATGCCCTCGGCGATTGCCAGCGGGATCTGGGAGATGACGAACACGCCCATGAACTTGGCCACCGAGCCGGCCAGGCCGGAGACGGGGTCGGGGAAGGCTAGACCCAGCTGGACACTGGTCACCAGGTACGTGGATAGGTCAGCGAAGGCGAGGGCGAGAAAGACGCCGACATTGCGGTGCCAGCCGAGACGGCTGGACAGCTTCCAGAACCAGTAACCCACCCAGGGCCCGGCGATGCCCATGCTGAACACGTTCGCGCCCAGGGTTGTGATGCCGCCGTGGGCCAGCAGCAAGGCCTGGAAGATCAGCACGATCGTGGACAGGAACGCCATGACGGGTGGCCTGAACAGCACGGCCCCCAAGCCGGTGCCGGTGGGGTGGGAGGAGCTGCCGGTGACCGAGGGCAGCTTGATCGAGGACAGGACGAAGGTGAAGGCGCCGGCGGCGGCGAGCAGCAGCCGGGACTCCGGATGCTCCTTCGCTTCCTGGATGACCTTGCGAGCTCCGCGGATCACGAACGGGGTTGAGACTGCGTACCAAGCGACGCAGTGAACGACAGGTAGGAATCCCTCAGCGATATGCATCAGTGAGTTCCCTTTCTAGGTGACGTGGCCTAAGGAACCGTCGCCCACGCACGTATCTGACTTCCCCATCGCTGAGGTCACAGTGGCCCGACCGTCCCGGATTCTCACCGGGTTCCGTGTCGTGGACAGCACTTGATCCTTGCACCCCGAAACGCCCCGATGAGCAAGATTGCGTAATTCTGGGACGCCCGTCTCAGCGCCCGCCTGGACCGGTCCGGGGTCAGCGCTTGGTGGCGGCCCAGCTCGTGACGCTGCGCAGCGGCCGCAGGCCGGTGAAACGTCCGATCGGTTCGGCGACCTCGACCCCGATCCGGCTCAGTTCGCCGCCCCAGCGCCGGTAGGCCTCCAATAGCACGGCGTCGGAGTCGGCGGTGACGCTGTGGGCGACGAGTCGTCCGTTGCGCCTGAGCGCTGCCCAGCAGTCCTGCAGCACCTGGTCCTCCACGCCGCCGCCGACGAAGACCGCGTCGGGCGCGGGGAGCTCGGCGGGCAGCGACGCCACGTCGCCGACCCGCACAGCGAGCTGGCCGGCAACCTGCAGGTTCGTGGCGTTGGTGGCGATGCGCGTGGCCCGCTCGGGGTCCCGTTCGACCGCGATCGCCGTGTTGCCCGGATGCAACCGGCACCACTCGATGGCGATCGAGCCGGTGCCGGCACCCAGGTCCCACAACCGCTCCCCCGGTCGTGGGGCGAGCACGGCCAGGGCGTAAGCGCGCAGCACCCGCTTGGTCAGCAGTCCGTCGGTGACGAACGCATCATCGGGCAACCCGGCGCTGAGCTGGCCCGGACTCCCGGTGTGGTCGTTCATGGCGAGCACCCTAACCGGATGCGGCACAATCTGGGCCGTGAGCAGGAGAACCGGACCCCGACATGCCTGAGGGCGAACCCGTCGACATCGCCGGGGACGGGCTGACCACGAAGGAGCGGCGGCTCCTGCCCGCGCTGATCGTGAACACCGGCGAGGGCAAGGGCAAGACCACCGCGGCGATGGGCCTCGCGCTGCGGGCGTGGCACCAGGGCTGGTCGATCGGGGTGTTCCAGTTCATCAAGTCCGGGAAGTGGGTCACCGGCGAACGCGCCGCGCTCGAGGCGCTGGGGGCCGAGCACGAACGCAGCGGGACCGGCGGGGAGGTCGAGTGGTACGCCACCGGCGCCGGACGCCGCTGGGTCCGCAAGCCCGGGGCCGAGCCCGGGCACGCCCACGCGGCCCGGGAGGCGTGGGCCGAAGTGGCGTCCCGCCTCGCGGTGCAGCGACACCAGCTGTACGTGCTGGACGAACTCACCTACCCGCTGATCTGGGGCTGGCTCGACGTCGGCGAGGTGGTGGCGACGCTGCGTGACCGGCCCGGGGTGCAGCACGTCGTGGTCACCGGACGGGCAGCCCCGGCCGAACTGGTCGAGATCGCCACCACCGTCACCGAGATGACCAAGCGCAAGCACCCCTTCGACACCGGCCAGAAGGGCCAGGCGGGCGTCGAATGGTGAACATCCCCCGGCTCGTCGTCGCCGCCGCCGCATCCTCGGCGGGAAAGACCACCATCGCCACCGGAATCATGGCTGCGCTGGCCGATTCCGGACGACAGGTGGCCGGCTTCAAGGTCGGCCCAGACTTCATCGACCCCGGCTATCACGCGCTCGCGACCGGCAGGGACGGACGCAACCTTGACGCCGTCCTTACCGGTGAGGAGATCGTGCCCCGGCTGTTCCTGCACGGCGCACTCTCCCCCGCCCCGGCAGAAGTGGCCATCGTGGAAGGCGTGATGGGGCTCTTCGACGGCCAGCTGGGACGCGACGGGTTCGGCTCCACCGCCCACGTCGCACGGCTCATCGATGCGCCGGTGCTGCTGGTGGTTGATGCGGCCGGGTCGTCCCGGACCGCCGCGGCCGCAGCGCTGGGCTTGCGCGGCTTCGACGAGCGCATCCGCATCGGTGGCGTGGTCGTGAACCGGGTGGCCAGTCCGCGCCACGGCGCCGAACTCGCAGCCGTATTCGCCGGTGCCGGCGTTCCGGTGCTCGGCCTGGTACCTCGCAGCGCCGGGATCGCCGCCCCGTCCCGCCATCTGGGTCTCGTGCCCGCCGCCGAACGCGCGGAATCCGCCGCGACCATCACCACCCTCGCCGCGCACATCGCCGAGCACGTCGACCTGGCGGCCGTCCTGGACCTGGCCGGCAGCGCCACAGCCCTCGACGCCACACCGTGGGACCCGGCCACGGTCGTGAACCAGGTGGCCGGGCGGCCGCTCGTCGGGATGTTCGCCGGCCGCGCGTTCACCTTCCGGTACGCCGAGACCGCCGAACTGCTCACCGCGGCCGGCTGCCGAGTCGTCGAGATCGACCCGCTGACCGACACCTGCCTCCCCCGGGGGTTGGCCGGGCTGTACATCGGCGGCGGCTTCCCCGAGGTCCACGCCGTCGAGCTCAGCGCCAACGCCGAGCTGCGAGCCGCGGTCGGCGACGCGATCGCCGCCGGGCTCCCCACCGTCGCAGAATGCGCCGGCCAGCTGTATCTCACCGAACACCTCGACGGCCACCCGATGGTCGGGGCGCTGCTCGCCACCAGCCGGATGACTCCCCGGCTCACCCTCGGCTACCGGACCGCCACCACCCACACCGACACCCTGCTCTGCCCGGCCGGGACCCAGGTCGCTGGCCACGAGTTCCACCGCACCCAGACCACCCCGCCGGCCGGTCCCAGCCCGGCCTGGGCCTGGTCGGACACCAGTGAGGGCTTCTCCCTCGACCCCGCCCGGACCGGGACCCCGACCCTGCACGCCTCGTACCTGCACCTGCACTGGGCCGGGCAGCCCGACTGTGCCCAGCGCTTCGCCCGCGCCGCTGCCGCCTTCACCGCCCGAACCGGCGGCATCGAGCCGGCCCCAGGGCACACCGGCCGCGTCGACGGGATCGACCTCCACCACCACGGCGACCACGACACGGCTCCCGACCTGGTCGACCTGGCCGTCAACGTCATGCTGCCCGGCCCTCCGCGCTGGCTGGCTGGCCAGATCGCCGCCGCCACCACCACGCTGGGCCGCTATCCCGAAGTCGAGCTGGCGCGGACCGCGATCGCGGCAGCCCACGGAGTTCGGCCTGAGATGGTGCTCCCCACCGCCGGCGGCGCCGAAGCGTTCGCGCTGATCGCCCGGGTCCTCACCGCGACCCACCCACTGGTGGTGCACCCTCAGTTCACCGAACCCGAATCGGCCCTGCGGGCCGCCGGGCACGCCGTCCAGCGGTGGCTTCTGCCCGTCCGCACCGACCACGGCGTCCCCGCCCTCACCGGGCTGCCCGCGTGGGCCGACGCCCTGTTCGTGGGCAACCCCACCAACCCCACTGGCTGGCTCCATCGTCGGGAGGCCCTGCTCGAAGCCGGCCACGGTCGGCTGCTGGTGGTCGACGAAGCGTTCATGGACGCCACCGACGAGCGCGAGTCGTTGATCGAACCGGACATGCCGAACCGGCTCGTGCTCCGGTCCCTGTCGAAGACGTGGGGCCTGGCGGGGTTGCGGGTCGGCTACGTCATTGGCGACCCCCGCCTGATCGCGCGCCTGGCGCAGGCCCAACCCTCCTGGCCGGTCTCAGCGCCCGCCATCGCGGCGATGATCGCCACCAGCACCGCGGCCGCACGGACCGAAGCTGCGAGCCGGTACCTCACCCTGAACGCCGACCGTGGCCACCTGGTCGCGGCACTGTCGTACGCCGGGTTCCCCAGCGTGCCGTCCGCAGCGCCGTTCGTGCTGGTCGACACCTCCTCCTGCGGCCCCGACTCGGTCCGGCCCGCCCTCGCCGTGGCCGGCTTCGCCGTCCGGCGAGGCGAGTCGTTCCCAGGCCTCGGGCCCACCTGGATCCGTATCAAGGTGCCGGCGCCCGAGGTTGCCGACGCCCTGACCGCAACCCTCGCCGGGCTCAACTCGGGCTCGCCACAAACAGGAGGCAGACGGTGAGCCGTGAACTGTTCCTGATCGGCATCGGCGCCGGAGATCCCGACTGGGTCACGATCGAAGCATCCCGTGCCATCCAGCAACTCGACGTCCTCTTCGTGGTGGTGAAGGAGGGTGACCTGGACGACCTCGTCGAGGCGCGGAGAGTCGTGGTCGAGCGGCATCGCACCACTCCCGTGCAGATCGTGGAACTCAGCGACCCGCCACGGCCCTGGCGGACCGCCCCCGACTACGACCAGGCCGTGGCCGGCTGGCGCACCCAACGACTCGAGCAGTGGAGCCTTGCCGTAGGTCGATCGCTCGGCCCAGGGCAGGTGGGTGGCTTCCTCGTCTGGGGTGACCCGAGCCTGTACGAGAGCACCCTGGCGATCGCCGACCAACTGGTGGCGGCGGCGGCCGACAGCGCGCCGATCACCTTGCGCGTGCTGCCGGGAATCAGCAGCGTGCTGGCCCTCGCCGCCCGGCACCAGATCCCGCTCAACCGGCAGGGCCGCGCGCTCCAGATCAGCCCTGCACGGCTACTGCGCGGCGGAATGTCGACCGACGTCGACGACGTGGTGGTGATGCTGGACGGTGCCCAGACATTCGCAACCATCGAACCCGAAGGCCTGGACATCTACTGGGGCGCCTACCTCGGCACCCCCGACGAGATTCTCGTGTCCGGTCCCCTGCAGGACGTTCGGGAAGAGATCGTGCGGGTCCGCGCCGAGGCCGCAGCCCGCAAGGGCTGGATGTTCGACACCTACCTGCTGCGACGACGCTGACCGGCCACGCCCACGCGAAGCCCTTTCACCCACACCATCACATCGGCCACGTACGTCACCAACCGCACCCTGTCGGGCGGCGCGGGCCGGCGAAGCATGACGACCGGCACCTCCAGTTCGGACGCCGCGGCGAGCTTGGCGTCGGTCGGGCCGCCGGAGTCCTTGGTGACCAGCACATCGATCTCGTACCTGCGCAGCAGGTCGAGTTCGTCATCGATCCGGAACGGGCCGCGTGCGCGCAGCACCGTCCAGGAGGCCGGGCTCGCAATGTCGGGTGGGTCGATCACGCGGGTGAGGACGAAGCGGTCGCCCCAGTAAGCGAACTCGGCCAGCGACTGCCGCCCGATCGTCAGGAAGACCCGTTCGCCCAGCCCGCCCGCGACCTCCCGTGCCTGGTCGATCGAGTCGGCCCAGTGCCAGGACGCGGCGTCCGGATGGACGGCCCAGCTGGGCCGTGACAGTCGCAGCAACGGCACCCCGGTCCGGGCACAGGCGTCAGCCGCGTTCGCGCTCATCCGTTCGGCGAACGGGTGGGTCGCGTCGATCACCGCGTCGACGTGCTGGCCGCGCAGGTAGCCGGCGAGTCCGTCCGCGCCGCCGAAGCCGCCGACCCTGGTCGTGCCCTGCGGCGGGTGCAGGTCGGCCACGGCTCCGGCCAGCGACGTGACGGCCGAGATGCCCTCGGCGTGGAGCAGGCGGGCGAGCTCGCGCGCCTCGGCGGTGCCGCCCAGCAGCAGGACGTTCATCGCCGCCTCGCGAGCGCGACCAGGACGCTCAGGCCGGCAGCCCCGGCCGAGACCGCCAGTGCCAGACGGTTCGCGCGGGCGAGGTCGGCAGCCGAAGGTGCGGGGCCGTGGCCAAGTTCGCCGCGGTCCTCCTCGACGCCGCCGTAGGTGTTGCGGCCACCCAGGGTGACTCCCAGGGCACCGGCGAAGGCGGCCTCGACCACACCGCCGTTGGGGCTGGGGTGCCGCCCTGACTGGTGACGCACGGCGCGCAGGGCGTCCGCGGGCCGTCCGCCCACCAGTGGGGCGGCCAGGACGGCGAGCCCGCCGCTGACCCGTGCCGGCAGGAGATTGGCCAGGTCGTCGAGCTTCGCCGCGGCCCAGCCGAAGTTGCCGTAGCGGTCGTTGCGGTAGCCGACCATCGCGTCGAGGGTGTTGATCGCCCTGTAGGCCAACAGCCCGGGAACGCCGGCGACCGCACCCCACAACAGTGGGGCGACCACCGCGTCGGAGGTGTTCTCCGCCACCGACTCCAGGGAAGCGCGGGCCACGCCGTCGGCATCGAGGGTCTGCGGGTCCCGGCTGACCAGGTGGCTGACCTGGAGTCGTGCCGCGGACAGGTCGCCGGCGTCCAGGTGGGCCGCGACCGCCTCGGACTCACGGGCCAGCGACCTCCCACCCAGCACCGTCCAGGTGGCTGCTGCGGTCGCCAGGGTCGCCAGCACCGGGTGTCTGGCGCTGCGGGCAACCAGGCTCCCGACAGCGGCCGCACCCCCGACCAGCACGGCGACATGGACGGCTCCGTGCAGCCGGTCGTCGGCGTAGGTTCGATACTCCACCGCAGTGGCGACGCGGCCGAAGCCGGCCACCGGGTGCCAGCGAAGCGGGTCACCGAGCAGCTGGTCGGCCGCCCAGCCCAGGGCGAGGCCGACAGCTGTCGCCGTCCCCGGTGCTTCCATGACCAACCTTTCGCCGGTGGCAATTGTTCGCCATCGAGTGTGCCAGACTGGGCGCCGCAGAGATGTGCCGAGGAACTCCGGTGAGCCCGAAAGGGCAAGTCCGAGGCGGTCCCGCCACTGTGACCGGTCCACGCACCACGCGTGGACCGGGAGCCAGGAACTCGCCTCACTGCCGAGCAACGAGATCGGGCGAGGACACCTGAGGAGGCTCCCTTGGACACTGCTGCACGCATTCCTGCCCTGGTTGGGGTGGGCGTCGGCCCCGGCGACCCCGAACTCGTCACCCGAAAAGCGGTGGCGGCCTTCGATCGGGCTGACGTGATCCTGGTGCCGAGCACAGAGGCCAGCGGCGACGACGCCGGCCGGGCCGAGCAGGTCGTGCTCGCCGCCTGCCCTGAGGCCGCGGGCAAGCTGCGTCGGGTGCCGTTCAGCATGGCGCAACGCACTGGTGTCGGCGCCAAGCGGCGCCAGTCGTGGGAGGCGTCTGCGCAGGCCGCCGTCGACGCGTTCCAGGCGGGGGCGGCCACGGTCGCCTTCGCCACCGTCGGCGACCCGAGCGTCTACTCGACGTTCTCGTACCTCGCCGCCCAGGTACAGGCAGTGGTGCCCGACGTTGACGTGTCGGTCGTGCCGGGCATCACTGCCATGCAGGCGCTGGCCGCGGCCAGCCTGACCCCGCTCGTCGAGGGACGCGAAAGCCTCACCCTCGTACCAGTGACGGCCGGGCTGGCCGCGGTCGGCGCCGCCCTCGAGCATGCCGACACCGTCGTCGCCTACAAGGGCGGACGCCAGCTGGCCGACCTGCTCGCACTCGTCCACGACCGCGGCCTGGATGGCGTGCTTGGGGTGAACGTGGGCCTGCCCGGCCAAACCATCACCCCGCTCAGCGAGGTGGAGGCCGCCAGCGCGCCCTACTTCAGCACCGTCCTCGTCGCACCGCGGCGCAACACCACCGGCGGCGCACTGTGAGCGGCCAGGTCGTCTTCGTCGGCGCCGGCCCGGGCGCAGCGGACCTGATCACTGTGCGTGGCGCCCGGGTGATCGAGCAGGCCGACATCGTGATCTGGGCCTCCAGCCTGGTCGATGCCGCCATCGTTGCGAACACCAAGCCCGGCGCGCTCGTGGTCGACTCCGCGACCGAGTCGCTGGAGGACATCACCCCGCTGTATCAGCGCGCCCACGACGAGGACCTGCTGGTCGCCCGCGTCCATACCGGCGACCCGTCGATCTACGGGGCCACCGCCGAGCAGCGCCGCATCTGTGAGCGGATCGGCATCCCGCACCGCACCATCCCCGGCGTCTCGGCCTTCTCCGCCGCCGCTGCCCGCATGGACGCCGAGATCACCATCCCCGAGGTTTCCCAGACCCTCATCCTCACCCGCCTCGAAGGCGGCCGCACCCCGATGCCCGACCGGGAGACGGTCCGCGGTTTCGCCGCTCACGGCGTCACCATGGCGCTGTACCTGTCCGCGGCCCGCAACAAGGTGCTCCAGGACGAGCTGCTCGCCGGCGGCTACCCGGCCGACACGCCCTGCATCGTCGGCTACCGGGTCAGCTGGCCCGACGAGTTGATGCTGCGCTGCCCCCTGGCCGAACTGTCGGCCACGATGAAGGCCCACAAGTTGTGGAAGCACACCGTCGTGCTCGTCGGACCAGCCCTGGCCGAGCAGCACGACACCCGCAGCCACCTCTACCACCCCGGTTTCCGCCACGAGTACCGCGCCGCCGACGGCACCCCACTGGTGACCAGGACCGACACGTGATCACCGTCCACGGCCTGCTCGGCACTCCCACCCTCGAGTTGCGGGTGGCCGCCGCCACCGCCGACTGGGTGGTGGGCGGCCAACGCCACCTCGACGCCCTCGAGGTCGACGACTCCCGACGCATCACCCTCGGAGCGCTACGACCGGCCGTCGAACAGCTGGCCACTCTGCCCGAGGACCAGGTGGTCGTCGTGATCGCGAGCGGCGACCCGTTGTACTTCGGCGTCGTCAGGACGTTGCGGGCTGCGGGTCTTCGTCCCCGCGTGGTGCCGGCCGTGTCCTCGATCGCGGCCGCATTCGCCGCCGTCGGCCTCCCCTGGGACGACGCCGCCGTCGTCAGCGTCCACGGTCGTCCACTCGAACCGGCCCTCGACCTGGTGCACACCGCCGGAAAGGTCGCGGTGTTCACCTCGGCGGAGCACGGCATCAGGGAGCTGGCCACCGCCCTGGACGGCCTGGGCCGGTGGTTCGTCCTGGCCGAGCGGCTCGGCGAACCCGACGAACGCGTCCGTGTCCTCACCACCGCCGCTGCGCGCACCACCGTCCCGCGCGAACCCAACGTCGTCCTCGTCCTCGACCGGCACCCCGCCGACGACGACGCGCCGTGGCCGGGAGGCGTCGCCGGCCCCACCCGCCACCCATCACCCCTCGTCATCGGAGAACAGCCATGATCGGACAGGTCACCAGCGGCCCGGGCAGCCGCGCCCGTGCCGACCAGATCGACGCCATCCTCGGCCAGGAAAGCCGCCGCTACACCGACGGTGCCGTCGCCGGCCTCCCGCAGGCGTGGGCCGAGTGCGACCTGATCGTCAGCCACCTGGCCCTCGGCGCCACCACTCGCATCCTCGCCCCCCTGCTGGCATCGAAGAAGACAGACCCTGGCGTCGTCGTCATCGATGACGCCGGGAGGTTCGTCATCCCGCTGGTGGGCGGCCACGGCGGCGGGGCCAACGACCTCGCCAGCCGGATCGCCGCAGGGCTCGGCGCCACCGCCGTCCTTACCACCGCCACCGACGTCGCCGGCGTGCCCGGTCTGGACACCCTCGGCTGGCGCTGGACGGGGGATGTCGCCGCTGTGACCCGGGCCATCCTCGACGGAGAACCGGTCGCGGTGCGCCGCAGCCAGCCGTGGCCGCTGCCGCCGCTGCCTGCGACCGTGAGCGTGGTGGGACCAGACGACCCCGAGCCCACCGGCCTCATCGCTCGGGTCCTGGTCACCGACCAGCTCACCGACCCCGGCAGCCTGCCCAGCGTGGTACTCAACCCGCCCAGCCTGGTCGCAGGCCTGGGCTGCAACCGCGGCACCAGCACCACCGGTCTGCGCCGCCTGCTCGAACAGACCCTCGAACAGGCAGGCCTCGCCCTGGGGTCGCTCGCCGCGATCACCACCGTCGACGCCAAGGCCGACGAAGCCGGACTCGTCCAGCTCGCCGCCGACCTCGGCGTGCCGCTGGTCACCTACCCTGCCGATCAGCTCGCCACCCTGGAGGTGCCCAACCCCAGCGACGCACCCCGCGTCGCCGTCGGCACCCCCAGCGTCGCCGAGGCCTCCGTCCTCGCCCACGGCGCCACCCTGCTGGTCGAGAAGCAGAGGACGGCCGAGGCCACCTGTGCGATCGGGCGCATCCCCGCCCGCGGCAAGCTCACCGTGATCGGCCTCGGCCCGGGCTCGCGCGACCTCACCACCCCCCGCGCCCAGCAGGCCATCCGGCAGGCCTCCGTCGTGGTCGGCTACCGGCCCTACGTCGCACAGGTCAAGGACCTGCTTCGGCCCGGGGTCCGGATCGCCAGCACCCCGATGGGCAAGGAGGAGGAACGCACCGCCACCGCCATCCAGTTCGCGCGCGAAGGCAACAACGTCGCCCTCGTCTGCTCCGGCGACCCGGCGATCTACGCGATGGCCTCCCCCACCCTCGAACAGGGCACCGAAGGCATCGACATCGAGATCGTGCCCGGCGTCACCGCCAGCCTCGCCGCCTCCGCCATCCTCGGCGCACCCCTGGGGCACGACCACGCCACCATCTCGCTATCCGACCTGCACACCGACTGGGACACCATCCTCACCCGCGTCCGCGCCGCCGCACAGGCCGACCTGGTCACCGTGCTGTACAACCCGCGCAGCCGCACACGGCTGCACCACCTGCCCGATGCGCTGGCCATCTTCGCCGCCCACCGCCCGCCCAGCACCCCGGTCGCGGTCGTCGAGGAGGCCGACCGGCCCGACCAGCGAGTCACCCTCGCCACCCTGGCCGACTTCGACCCCGACGTGGTCAACATGAACTCCCTGGTCGTGGTCGGCTCCTCCACCACCCGCTACCTGCCCGCCGGCACCGGGCGCACGGCCATGGTCACTCCCCGCGACTACCACTGGATGGAACGATGAGCCACGACACCCCGACCCCGGCCCCTCCCGCGGTACCCGCCACCCCGCCACCGTTGGTCATCGCCGGCCACGGCACCCGGGTCAACGCCGGCGCCGACGCCGCCACCACACTGGTCGAGAAGGTCCGCGGGCTGCTGCCCGGCGTCCGCGTCGAGGCCGGGTTCGTCGAACTCACCCCACCCACCATCGACGCCGCCCTCGACACCGTGCTCGCCGACGCCACCTCCGCCGTCGTCGTGCCGCTGATGATCGGCACCGGCGGCCACGTCCGCGACGACATCCCCGAAGCCATCGACGCCTCCAGGGCCCGCCACCTCGCGGCGACCGTCGTCTACACCCGGCACCTCGGCTCCCCCAAGGCACTCGTCAACGCCGTCCACGCCCGGATCGCCGCCGCCCGCGCCGACTGGTCCGCCGAGGACACCGACGTGGTGATGGTCGGACGCGGCTGCAGCCACACCGACGCCAACGCCGACCACGTCCGGCTGTCCAGGATCGTGTTCGAGACCGGCGGCTACCACCAGGTGCTGTCTGCCTTCATCCAGGTCGCCCGGCCCTCGCTGACCGAAATCCTGCGCCAGTACCACGCCTCCGGCAGCCGCCGCATCGTGGTCATGCCCCACTTCCTGTTCACCGGACGGCTCGACCAGTGGGTCCACCAACAGGTCGAGGAGTTCCGCGCCGCCCACCCCGACACCTTCATCCGGATCGCCGACGTGATCGGGCCCTGCGACGAACTCGCCCAGGTCGTCGCCCAGCGATACAAGGAAGGCGCGCTCCGGGCCCGCACCACCACCGGCTCCCCCGCCTACCTCACCGGCCTGCTGCTGCGCGACCGGAAGGTCGTCGTCGTCGGCGGAGGGTGTGTCGCGCGCCGCCGCGTCCCGAAACTGCTGGACGCCGGCGCCCGGGTCGAGGTCATCTCCCCCGAGGTGCACAGCCGCCTCGCCGGCCTGGCCAAAGCCGGCGCGATCACCTGGCACGCGCGCAGCTTCGAGCCCGCCGACCTCGACGGCGCCTGGTACGTGCTCGCCCTCACCGACTCCCCGGCCGCCAATGCCGCCATCGTCGCCGAGGCCGAGACGCGCCACACCTACTGCGTCCGCGCCGACCGGGCCGACGACGGTTCGGCCTGGACCCCGGCCACCGGAGACACCGCCGGCGTCACCGTCGCCGCCATCACCAGCCACGACCCGCTACGCGCCCGCCGGGTGCGGGACCGGTTCCTCGAGGTCGTCAACCAGGAATCGCTGTGAGCTACGACTACATCAAGGACGGCGCCGAGATCTACCGGCAGTCCTTCGCCACCATCGCAGCCGAAGCCGACCTCGACAAGGTGCCCGAAGGCCTCCGGGCGGTCGCGGTCCGGATGATCCACGCCAGCGGCCAGGTCGACCTCCTCGACGACCTCGCCTGGTCCGAAGGGCTCGCCCCCGCCGCCACCACCGCACTGCAGCAGGGCGCCCCGATCCTGTGCGACTCCCGGATGGTCGCCAGTGGCATCATCCGCTCCCGCCTTCCCCGTGACAACCATATCCTCTGCCTGCTCGGCGACCCGCGACTCTACGACCTGGCCGCCCGACTGGGCACCACCAAGACCGCCGCGGCCGTCGAGCTGTGGCGCCCCCACCTCGCCGGCGCCGTGGTCGCGATCGGCAACGCGCCCACCGCCCTGTTCCACCTGCTCGAGATCGTCGAGGAAGACCCGGAGCTCGCGCCGGCCGCCGTCCTCGGCATCCCGGTCGGCTTCATCGGGGCGGCGGAGTCCAAACGGGCCCTCGCCGACAACACCCTCGGCCTGGACTACCTCGTCGTGCACGGACGCCGGGGTGGCAGCGCCGTCACCGTCGCCGCCGTCAACGCCCTGTGCGGTACCGACGGACGAACCGGCTGACTCCGACCACGCACCACGAAAGGACCCGCATGGACACCGACACCCCCACCACGGGCCAGGTCATCCTCGTCGGCGGCGGACCCGGCGACCCCGACCTGCTCACCATCGGCGGCCTCCGCGCACTCCGCGAAGCCGACGTCGTGCTCTACGACCACCTCGCACCGCTCGCCTGCCTCGACCAGACCCGCCCCGGCGTCACCCTCATCGACGTCGGCAAGATCCCCCGCGGCTGCCAGACCGCCCAGACCGACATCAACGCCCTCCTGATCGACCACGCGCGCAGAGGGAGGACCGTCGTCCGCTTCAAGGGCGGCGACCCGTTCGTCCTCGGACGCGGTAGCGAGGAATGGCTCGCCTGCGCCGAGGCCGGCATCCCCATCCGCGTCATCCCCGGAGTGTCCTCCGCGATCGCCGGACCAGAACTCGCCGGCATCCCCCTCACCCACCGCGGCATCACCCAGAACTTCTCCGTCGTCTCCGGACACGTCGGACCCGACCACCCCGCCTCGACCGTGAACTGGGACGCGCTCGCGCAAAGCACCGGCACCATCGTGATCCTCATGGGCGTCGCCCACCTCCCCGAGATCTGCACCGGCCTGACCAGCCGCGGGCTCGACGGCGACACCCCCGCCGCCATCGTCGCCAAGGCCGCGTTACCCGACCAACAGGTGGTGCGCGGCACCGTGGCCACGCTGCCCGCCCTCGCCGACGCCGCCGACATCCAACCCCCCGCGCTCACCGTGATCGGAGCCGTCGTCGCCCTTGGCCTCGCACCGGTCGGCTAGCAGCCGCAACCCAGTCACTCGTCACTGCGAGGTACACCTCAACGCGACACGCCGCGCTGGCCGCAGAAGCGTCTCGTTGGGGTCCGCCTCTCGACTTCTGGCACACCTGCTCCGTAGGCTCCAGATCCCAACGAGACACCCCGACAGGTCGGGTGCACCATGCCGTCGCCGACAGATAGAACGGCTTCTTCCCACCGGGAATCCATGGGAAGTCCCTCAGTGAGGATCCCCCGCGATCGGGTCATGGTGTTCACTTTGTCGTTGTCACCGGCAACCTTGGGAGCGACGAACGACTGGGCGTCGCACACCAACCGGGTGCTGAACGCGGCGCGTCAGGCTCACCATTGCCGGCATGTTCTTAGGGTTGGGTCATGGCCGACAGTTGCGTCTCGCGTGTCCCGGTCCTTGCCAGCCTGTCGGTGCAGGATCAGCAGCGGGTCGAGGAGTTGGCGCGTCCGACCCGTCTGAAGGCGGGTGAGGCGGCATACCCGTGCCGACGAGGATCTGTCGCAGCTCGTGGTGGTGCATTCGGGTCGACTCAAGATCTTTCGGCTCTCAGCCGACG